>Ga0209358_10002567_pt1 | contig 13730 bp, 30 predicted proteins | sample LauGreFa1BDMLBSN_2_FD_187574 | JGI IMG/M metagenome (GOLD analysis project Ga0209358, IMG submission 187574) | Freshwater lake microbial communities from Lake Michigan, USA - Fa13.BD.MLB.SN (SPAdes) (version 2) | ecosystem: Environmental > Aquatic > Freshwater > Lake | place: Lake Michigan, USA... | reverse complement strand
TTTAGCCATAACTCAACTACCATTCATTGATTGATATAATTGTTTTCTTTTCTCGTTTACTTTAAATAAACTAAAGTTTGCAACTGCCCATTCGAATAGTTCCAAACCTTTCTCCTGTCTATAAATAGCATCTTGCGTGACTTTTTTAATCTCCTTGTACCAATCCCCTTGCTGATTAATCTGAATCATTGGCGAGTTTAAATAAGGTTCAACGTGACTACCAATAACAGGAATCTTCTTTGAAGCAGCTTCTAATAGTTTTAGATTGGATTTCATTGAATTAAACTTTGTTGCTCTTAACGGAACAATTGAACAATCCGCATCGTTATAGAAGTTCATATACTCCGTAACTGGAAGGAATCTTCTTGTGTCTCCTAACTTTAAACCACAAGTAAAGTTTGAAATCATCCTATGCCAAATAGCAGCAGAGCCTTCCCCAGAATCATCAAAGCCACAAAGTTGAAAGTACACTTTACTTTTTAAATATGAGTCGGAAGCTACTTTTTTAAAAGGGAACTGAATTAACTTAATATCCTCTTCGTGTGTTATTGAGCCAGTATATACAAACTTAACTTTATCGGTGTACTCTCTAACATCTGTAAATTGGTCATTGCCATACGGAAGTGCATTCGGTAGAATAGCCACATTTGAGTTTATAGGTCTAATCTCGTTCCATAGTTTTTCATTAGTACAAGTAACTAAATCTGCTTCTCTAATGTGATTAATGATTTCTTGTGTTGGGTAAACACTCTCTAAAATATGCGACCTATCTAATATCCAATAATCATCAATATCGCAAATCATTTTAAAGCCATACTTCTTCCTTTTCTCTAAAAGAGTTTCCAGATTAGTTCCTGCAATAAAACGATTAAACAAAAGAATATCGAAGTTTTCTTCTAATACTTCATCCGTTAAAGTATCTGTAAAGAAAGCATAAGTTTTCTCTAAATAGTAAATCGGTAGCATTAATCGGTGATAACCAACTCCGCTTCCTTGTGTTGTTAAAACAAGTATTCTCATTTTTTAGGTCTGCCTCTTTTTTTCTTTACTTCTTCGATTGTGTTTTGGATAACCTCTGTTTGCACTTTCTGTTGTGCAACTTCAATATTATTTTGCGGTTGTGCATTTTCATAAAGTACAATTAATCTTTTTAACATATCAAATACACATTCCCCACACCAATAGGTTAAAGAGAATTGTGCATCTAAATACTCACGATACATTCTTTCGTATTCTCCGAGAACATCAAAGGGAATGTTACGAGTGAATCCTAATTTAACCGATTCAAAATTGATTATATACTGCTTACAATAATCAAGGTCTTTTTGGTTCATACAAATTATTTAAAAAGTTTTTAAAGAATGGCGATACTACTCCTGCTCCGAACATACATACAACCGCATCCGTAACTACTTGCGGAAGTAAGAAAAGCACAAGAGCAACCCAAGCGGTTAAACAAAGAGTACAGTTAAAAGGTTTAAAATTTAATTTCCATTTAAACGGAAAACCATTTTGTGTAATAAAGTAAAACGAAAAAAAGTTGGCAGCTAAAATAATTTCAATCAAGTTCATTGTTTCTTATTTTAAATTTTAAAAGCGTCTTTGCTTTACGAATTGTTTTTAGAAGTGAGCGGTAGGGAATCTTTGTTTCTCTTGAGATTGCTAAAAGGTTTTTGTTGTGTGAGTAGAGTTTCAAAAGTTCCGCTTCGTACCAATGCAAAACTTCCATTCCTTGTTCGAGTTTAATAACCAATGATTCATCATAATCTTCCTTTGGCGATTCATAGGTTACAGGGATTTCTTGGTACACCTGTCTAAATTTTCGATAGAAGTTGCTTCGGTCTGACTTCGCCATATTGAGAATAGTCCGAACAATAAAGTATTTCAAATACCCCTGTTCGTACATCATAAAAAGTTTATCCGTATCCATCTCACAAAGGACAAGGAAAACCTCTTGCTTTAGTTCATCTTGGAGTTCTACCGGTTGCATTTTACCGATAGCCTCGTTGATATCTGGGGAGTTGTAAAGTTCCGTTATGATGTTTTCTCTATTCAGAAAATAACGTTTTTCGTTTCCCAATATACTATACTTATTCCTTATATTCTTCTTATTATTCTTCCATATATTCTTCTTATAGCCTATCCAGTAGAGTATGGCATACCTACCCAATACCTATCAAATGGGCATTTTAGACTAAAATAATACCCATCCTAACTAATTGATTTTCAAAGGATACCAATCTTTTTAAAAAAAAGTTTAAAAAAAGTGAAAGAAATATTTGGTATGTATCGAAGAAGTGTATAATTTAGCTTTATCAATCAAACAAAACCAAACAAAATGAGCAAGTATTCAATTTTCGCAACAAAGCAAGATTATCAAAATGCTTATTCAATTCTTGAGAATTTAGAAAAAGAATTAGGAGTTGAATTAAATTGGAAAAAGATTAAACGCACTAATTCTGATAATTTAGATGCTTTAATTTTTATTTTAAGGAAAAAGTTAAAAACAAAAAATAATCAAAATGAAACCACAAATTAAACTCGCAATCGTTCTAATTTTAGTAATGTACCTTGTAGGACTTTTACAAGATATTAACTCACTTTAAAAACTAACCAAAATGAAAATCAGAATCCACACCTCCGCAGAAGCAGCAGAATTTTTCTTACAAGAAAATAGATTATTCTCTGCCCAATTTCATTCAGCAAGTAACGATGGTAAAATTGCAATTGATGTAATGTTCCCACCTTCCGCAGATTCAGAAAGTATCGCAATGGCTTTCTTTTTAGCAGGACAGACCTTTAATATGAAACAAGTAAAAAAAATATTTATCAATGAAAACAGTTTACCCAAAGAACCCGCCTAAAGATTTTAACGAGTGGATAAATTATATCTACTCACTACTGAAAAGTCCATCTCGTTGAGGACTTTAATCTGAAACGAAAAGGGGGGTAATAATCTGGGTTTTGGTCAAAATGCCCCCCTAATTTTTTAAACTACTACTATGAATCTGAAAGATAAAATAATTCACTATCTCGTTTACGGAACTCTTTGTCTAATAGTTTACATTTCCGTATGTGTATTTTTTGAAGTACATTCACTATATAAAAAATTTAAACAATGGAACTAACCAAACCAAACGAAGCACTACAAGTTGCTTCTACCCTCCAAACATTCGTTACAGAGCGAAAACTAACCGCCAACATTCAAGGGAAAAACTACCCACTTGTAGAGGCTTGGCAATTTGCCGGTAGCCAATTAGGACTAATCCCAGTTGTTAGAGAAGTAAAGAATCTTTCTACCGATACCGAATTAAAGTACGAAGCAATGGTTGAAGTTATTCGCCTTACCGATTCGGTAGTACTTTCCAGAGGATATGCGGTTTGCTCTAACAAAGAAAACTCCAAGAGAAGATTCGATGAATACGCAATTGCATCAATGGCTCAAACAAGGGCAGTAGGTAAAGCATACCGAAACATTCTCGCTTGGCTAATGAAAGCAGCAGGATTTGAAGCTACACCTGCCGAGGAAATGGATTTCATTAAAGATGAAGTTGGCGATGAAGGAAGGGATTTCTTGTTAAATCTTTTAGATACCTCTTCTTACGAAGGCAAGGTTCGGGAGAAGTTGTATATTCGTATTACTGGAATCTTAACAAATGAAGATTATGAAAAGGCTAAAAAAGATTTATTATCGAATCAAGTTGGGATTGATGCTATACCTAATCCAAGTCAAAAGGACATTAACAACCACCTCAAAAAAACTATAAAATGAATTTAGTTACTCAAACCGATTTGAGCCTATTTGAGACCTCTAAAACCGAAAGGCAAGAGTTTGCTCAATCGGTAATAAATAACGCAAAGGAAGGTCTCCTAAACCCTTTAAAGTTACATTTACAAGTTAAGTGTTTAGAGGACTTGATTAAGCAGATAACTTCTAACCCAAGTTACCGAGAACTGACTTTGGATGAAGCCTATAAATATGGCAAGACCTTTGAGCATTACAACGCAAAATTTGAGATAAAAGAAATGGGGGTTAAGTATGATTATTCAGTTTGCCAAGATGCGGTTTACAATAATCTAAAAAACAAATTGGTAGTTTTGGAAGATGAAATAAAGGCAAGAGAAAAGTTTTTAAAAACAATTCCAAGTCAAGGTTTAGAAACTTTGATTGAAGATGAAGTAGTAACTTTATACCCACCTAACAAAACATCTACAACTACAATATCTGTAAACTTAAAATAATGACCAGAACTGAAGTTATCACACTAACAGTATTTAATCCCGAAACAGAAATGTACGAGGATATTAAAACTGAAGTTGAATTTACTTTGTATGTTGGTAGGATAGAACCTTTTGAGGCTGATGAATACGATTGGAATATTTTATGGATAGAAGGTTCGGATTGGGTTGATGAACAAATCGTAGATAAGGCAATAGAAACTGATTTCGATATTAAGAGCATTTTTTACTAAACCCCTGTTATATGAAAGCAAAAAACCCTTCGAACATTCAACGAGAAGGCAATTCGTACAGAGTACGAGTTCAATCCAACGGAATCCGAGTAAGTAAAAACTTTACTTCGCTCCGTAAGGCTTTGCAATTTAGAAAGCAGTTGCAAGGTTAATGGGTTAGCCGGTTGGTGTAATTGGTAACACCTTTACTTTGTAAGGAGATGGGAGTTCGAATCTTCCACCGGCTCCGAATCAAAATTTAAAATTATGAAACTAAAAGTTTACAGAGAAGTCACGCTTGACCGAAAGTATTATTCTGTCTATGAATTAAAAGAGGATTATGAAAGCCTTATTAAAGTTTTTTTGTTCGATTTGGCAAATGAAGATGAAGTTTATCAAACAGTAATTAAATTCGCCAAACATTTAGAACAAGAAGGATTACCAGACAAAAAAGAATTAATTTACGAATCAATCTAAACACAATGGAAAAACAACAAAAAATCTACTGCGGTAGTGGTAAGAAAAAATCAGACACTTGGTTACAAGCCTCAATCAACTTGGACAAAATCAAAGAACATATCCAAGAGTATAAAGGTAGCCGATTTATCAAAGTAAACATTAACGTAAAGGCAGAGCCAGACCAATACGGCAAAGATGTTTCAATTTCAATTGATACGTGGAAGCCAGAGGAATCTGAATTTAAGCAAAAGCCGAACACGAAATTTACTCACGATAACACTCCACCAAACGACCTTCCGTTCTAATGGCTAAACTAATTCCCCTTCCGAAATTACTCAAGAAGGCTCAAGACAAATTCAACGCTCATATCCGAGAACGAGACAAAGAACTTGGTTGTATAAGTTGTGGAGCAGAAGTACAACAAGCAGGACATTACTTTTCACAAGGACAACACTCTGCTTTAAGATTTGCTTTACCCCACGATATCGGTTATTTTAACACCAACGGACAATGTATTCGCTGCAATATGTATCTATCTGGTAACTTAATTAAATACCGACAAGGACTTGTTAAAAGGTATGGCGAAGAATTTGTTTTGAGATTGGAAGCGGAATCCGAACAACGAACAAAGAAATGGTCAAGGGATGAATTAGAAATCATAATAGAAACCTACAAATGAAATACTCTAACTCCTTTTACTACGATTTAGATTTTGGAGAGAAAGCCGAAGATTGGGTAAAACAAGTATTCTCCGATGGCACAAAGGTCGAAGTGAAGTTTGACAGAATGGCTCACTTAACAGGCAATTTATTTATCGAAGTTTACTCAAGAGGCAAAGCATCGGGAATATCTACCACTCAAGCAAACTACTGGATATTTTTAATTAAAGAAAAATCCTACTCTCTCATTGTTAATACGGAAAAATTAAAAGAACTTTGTCGCATCGTTCACCAAATAGATGGCTTTGTTAAAGGTGGCGATAACAATACTAGCGATGGAGTTTTAATACCAATCAAAATAATACTATGAACAACCACGAACAAGCAACACAACTAATTGAAATGATTTGTGAGGAATACGGAATCACAATGAAAGATTTGAAGAAAAAGAAATCTGGCTTTCCCAATAGGTTAGTATCAAGAAAAGGCAAAGATGTTAGCCTAGCCTCAATAAGACAAGCACTTTCTTATTTTATCTTTATGCACTTTCCGTTAAGAATAAAAGAAGTAGCCTCAATGGTTGGCTATTCTGACCACTCTCCGTTATCTTGCCAACGCAAAACAATTGAATACTACATTAAAACAAAGGACTTTTATTTTTATCCTTACTATGAAAAAGTAAAAGAATATGCTAAACAAATTAATATCAATACTGATGTTAAAAGGTTAATTTTACACGAAGCACCCTTTGTGAGATACGAGAGCGATATTGATTTTTTAAGCAATTTAAAATACTATGAAAATGCCGAAACGATTCGTTGATACTGATATCTGGGAGAAAGAATGGTTTATGTCTTGCACTCCAACCGAAAAATGTTTAGTTAAGTATGTAAGAGATAAATGCGATTTAGCCGGTATCTGGAAGCCTAATTTTACATTAGCGACTTATGTTATCGGAAGTAAAGTAGATGAAGAAATGCTTTTAAATATTGATAACGGAAATCAGTTTGAGCGTTTACAAGATGGGAAAATACTTTGCATTGACTTTGTAAAATTTCAATACGGAACAGAGTTAAACCCATCAAGTCCTATTCATAGAAAAGTAATAGATTTGCTTTCCAAATATGATGTAGATTATCAAACAAAAGAAGTACAAGGAAAAGGATTTAATAAGCCTACGATTGAAGATATTAAAGAAGAAATGTTAAACAAGTGGGATGATAAAACCGCTTCATATCAAGCAAAAAGATTCTTTGATTATTACGAAAGTGTTGGGTGGTTTGTAGGTAAAAATAAAATGAAATCTTGGAGACACGCAGTAAGCGGATGGATAGCACGAACAAAAATTGAACCTACAACGGAATCAATCAAACAAAAACTTGCTATATTAGGAAATAAAAAACTATCTGATTTATGAAATCACCAATACATAAAATTAAAACACCTTTAGATTGGTTTTTAAATGAATTGTGTAATAAAGATTTTTTAAGTAAACTTCCAATGGATGAATTTATAAAAGCCAAACAAATGGAGAAAATATTTTTTAATTATAGAGAAGCAGATAACAATGTAAAGAATTGGAACAAAGGTGGCTTTGTAAGTGATAATAAATATAAACAACCAATAAAGCATAAGAAATGAACCCTGCATTTGAGTATTTAAGACAATTCAAAAAAGTATCCGATGAATCGGAAGAACTTGTTATGAAGGTTGTTAAAAAGCGTTACCCAGAAATATCTTTGAACGAACTTGTCAATATATTTGAGCAAGGTATTACTGGAGATTTTGGTAAAGTGTATTCAGCAGACCCCGAAACACTTTTGGATTGGGTTCGTACTTACACGAATAGAAAAGGCAATCAACGCTCCTATTACGAAACTCCAATACTTACTCCAGATGTTACAATATATGACCAACGATATCCAGAGAAACAAGAAGATTGGAATAAGGAAGTAAACAAAGGCTATACCGCTTATTTGAATGGAGTATCTACAAAAGAAATGCACCCACATATCTACGATAGATTAATGGTGGATGGCAAAATACAAATGAATGCCTATCTTAAATACTATCAAGATAAAGTTGATGAAGCGAAGCAAATGATTCTAAATGATTACTTCCAGGAGCAAAAGAAAAAAGGTTTTAGTTATATTTATTTTATAAAGAACGAGAAATGACTTGGAAAGATTTATCAGCTAAAGACCGACTTGATGTATTCAATGAGATAGTCAATAACTCTTTTGTGGAGTTAAGTTTAACCTATGCTAGAGAGTACGAAAAGAATCCTCGTAACTTTATTAATTGTTATGTAAAGCACAAAGGAATCAGAATGTGTTGCAATTGGATTGTTTACACCTATAAATACATTGGTGCGTTTGATGAATGTTTGTTATTAGGAAAGGACTTTACCGAATGGGCAAATAGGCAAAACGTAAAAGATGACCAAAAGAAACCACTTGCTGAACTTATGTTAGTAATATATTCAATATTAAAGAAATGATTTGTAAAGATTGCAAAAAGAATAAACCCGAAACGGAGTTTAATTTAACCGAAGGCTACCTCAGAAATCAATGTAAATCTTGCACTAAAAAGAATGCAAGTATTTATTTAAACCCAGAAAGTTTCTATAACTTGTTTATAGGTAGAGAAAATTGGAAAGATATTTATTTCAAGAAAACTATCGTATCAAGGAAATCATTTTAACTCTACCAATCGAAAACCCATCTGCCAAAGGAAACGAGCAGTTTTAGAAGATTCATTTCTGACTTTTGTTTCTGACCAATCGGGATGCTTTAAGTGAAAGTGTTCGTGTAGCAAATAAAGCAAATATCTATAACCTCGTAACCTTTCATCGATTTCCATTTTGTTCTCATCGGTATAGGCTATTCCGTAGGCTTGTTCTTTACCTAACTTTCTATGAACTACTTGGTGTATCTTCTTCTCCATAAAAATTAGCGGTATAGATTTCTTTAATTCCGATATGTATAACATATAAAGCCATTAGCTTAATCTGTTTGTAAATCTCTTTTTCCTCTTCATCCATCATTCCATAATCAAATTCACTCAAAGCATTGAGAGCATTAGTACACGCAGCGATATCTTCGTGAGGCGTTAGATTAATTGGTAATTCAACTGTCTCTTCCATTAGTAATCTGTTTTAATACGAGGAATCCCTTTCCTTCGAGAAAATTCAATAATGTCTTTTTCTATCTCTGCTCTTGATTGCTTTCGGTATTTATCACAAAGCGGTTCGAGTATCTGAAGCCTCTCCACCGGTGTTAATACTTTCACTAATTCTTGAATCTGCTTCTTGATAATCGGGAAATCTTTGTGTGTCATATAAGTTTTGAATTTTTTGTAAATATACTAAACCATCTAATAATTCTTCTTTAAAATGTTGCAACCATTCATCAAAAGATAGGTCTGTTCTATCCATCGAAGTTCCGTACTTACGAAGTCCTCGTTGTTCTCTGTTCTCAAACTCCGAAATAAGTTGGTCAAGTAGTTTACTCATTTTACGTATTTAGAATGATATCTTCCGCACTCTTGGCATTTATATTCATCTCTTTTATTGCCAGAAGCTAAAACTCTTGTTCTCTGTTTATGAACTTTTGAACTACCACACTCCGGGCAAGTACTTTTTATTCCATTAGTTAAAACTCCAAAATGAGTTCTAATAGCATCGTGAGCCTTTAGTTTCTGATGTACCTTTTCAAGAATCAGAACATCTTGCATACAATAGCGAATCATTTTCTTCATTGCAGTTTCGCAATTCTTTAAAACGATATCCTTCCAAAGAGAATAATCGGTTTTAATCTTTGCCCCTACCCCTAAAAACTTGGCTATATAATCAAGTTTATTAGAGTTAAACTTAAACTTATTCTTTGATATTTTGTAGGTATCAATAGTTGTGTAAGTCGGGAACATATCAATATTGTGGAAAAGACACCTTGTGCGAATCCAAGGCAGGTCGAACATATCCGAGTTATGCCCTACAAGTTCGTGAGCATCGTTAGCGACCTTGATAAACTCTTTTAGTAAAGTTTTGTCGCATTGGTTTTTATCCCATCTTAAAAAGTGAACTTTCTTTTCGCCTTCCCACTTATAGCAAATGCAAATAATTGCTCGTTCTTTTACTATATTTTCAGTTCCTATGTTTAGTTTATAACCGGCTTCCCAAAACATTCCGATATTGGGAGAAACTTCGATGTCGAAGTATAATCGTTTTCGCATATAGGTAGGTAGATTGGTGTCATTATTTTACCAACTCGAAGTGCATACTATCGTAATTTTTAATTTTCCCATAATTTACAAAGCCGTATTTCTCAAAGATACCGAGCATTGGTTCGTACTCTGGTTTCGAAAATTGACTATTTGCCCAATTAGTTTTCAATCCGTTTCGTGCAGGGTCAAGGTCTATGGCTATCCCCCAAGAATGTCTGCTCCACTTTGTTTTTGAGCCTCTCATTGTCCTAACATTAACACAACCCCCAAAAATATCTATGCCTAACTTTTGAAGTTCAGTAAGTCCGTAATGAGTTAATAAGTCATTAAATACTGAAATGAAACGATGCTCCGCAAGTTCGTGGCATTGCATTTTAGTAACTTGGGTTTTTAAGTCCCAAGCTATCCGCATCGGGTACGGAAGTTGAATTATCGTAAAATTGTCGGGGTTACCGGGTTGCCCGAAGGCTTTGATTATTTGTGCATCGGTTAGGAATGCCATTCAATTAATTTATTAAAAGGTTTGTAGAGTAAACGAACAGAAATAACGATTAAAAGTAAAATAAGCCAATTTAAACGGCTTTTAGCCTTTGCCTTATATTCTTCTACCTTTTCGGTTTGGATGGCTAATTTCGCCTCTAATAGCCTTATACGAGCATTATCAACAACTACCTTTTGGATAGTGTCTGTGATTCTAATGGTTTTTACTAATGTTTTAGTAAATGGAACTCTTAAAGTGTCGGTTTTGAGGATGCTTTTAATAATATCCGCACCCTTCTCGTAAATCGTATCGTAAGTAATTAAAGTATCGCTTTTGGATTGAATGATAGTATCGTTGGCACAATAGCCATTTTCAATCACATATTCTGCGACTTTATCTAATTTTTCTTTATCTCGTAAAACCTGCTTAACAGAATTACAAGACAAAAGAAAAAGGCTAATCAGTAGATATCTCATCGGAAAAGAAATTTGATATAAACTTTCCGAGAACCGCAATAACCATAATAATAGTACCTACTTTGGGTTCGCCATTCAAAATAACAATACTTGCTCCGAATGTACCAGCGGCAGCAAGAGAATCTCCAAACATTCTGATTCGCTTTGGAGTAGGTTTGAAATATTCCTTTAACCCGAACTTCATTCTCTGTCTTGTTTATTTTGTAATTGAATGGATAAAGCATTTAGTTGATTGGCGATAGTATCCAACTTTCTTGATATTTGGTCATCTTGTTTTTCTACTACCGATACACGAATCTCCAACTCTTTGAGTTTAAGAGAAACCTTTACATAAATACTTATTAAGCCTATTAAAATGGCTATTGCTTGTCCTACGAGAAATAAAACTAAATCGGTCATTTTGAATCTATGAGCGTAAATAATGCCGGGTAAAATTCATCAGTTTCAATGCTCTCCAAATGCTCTAACTTTAAATCCGCTCCCCATAGTTCGGAAACATTTATTTCCTTTTCTGCGGTTAGCAAATCTTGAAGTTCTTTATTAAAGTCGGAAACCTTATCGGAAGGAATTTCAATCATTCCATCCTTTTCATCTCCCCACTTTTTCCAAAGTTCTTGTTTAGCCTCTTCGTAAAGTTTAACCTCTTCGCTTACAATCTTGTTTAGTCGCTGAAGATAAACCTTCGTTTTAAGAGACATCTTTTGTTTGAGCATTCCTTGAGTAAGAACCTCTGTTTCTTGTCCTTGTTTTGTTACTCCGTTAAGTTCGTAATAGAGAGATAGAACTTCGTGCAATTTTAAATTCATATAGGTTTTATTTTAAATAGATTATGCTTCGTTATTTTCACTCCAAGGTAAAGGAAGTGTAACAATTTTCGGGTTTTTTTGGTCTGCGATTTGTGAATCGATGTTTGCTTTTAAAGAATCCACATCAAGACCTGCCTCAAGCCAAGCAATAACATCGGCTTCTGTTAGGTCTGGATAAGCAGTAAAATCAGTAGCGGAAGGTTCTGCACAAGCATAAGAAGAATAAACCTCTGCGGAATAATCTCCATCTACTCCTTTGTAACGCCAATGTACGATTTTAACAACATCGATTAATTGCCCTTCTTTTGGGGCGGTCTCTAAAGAACTAATTGTCCAAGTGTAATTTGTCATTTTATTTTAATTTAATTTTTAACACCATCCATCTGTTACTGTCGGTATAAAGTAAGCGGTTCCACCAATATCTATTCTAACTACTGTTGTTGAAAAACCATTTCCACCACCACCCGGAGTACAAGAAAATGTTTCAGTTGTTCCAAGTTTCCACGCACCGGCAGTTCCCCCACTTGGGGCTGCGGTTTTTATTGAGCCTCCAAATTCTGCATTTTGTGAAGTTGTTAATCTTAATGCTTCAACTGGAGTTGAATTGTTTGTAGTAGTAAAAAATCTTGTCATTCCTCCACCTGTTCCATCACCAGTAGAAACTATATCAAGTGTTCTTGTGTAGTTATTAGAAGCAGGAAAGTTTTGAGCATATTTAAAATTTATTTGCGCTCTGTCTGTGTTTGATGTATATGTTGGAAGATTTGCAGAACCGCCATTTTGATAAACAATTAATCCATCATTTGCTCCACTCACAGCAACAAACCCAAGTGATAATATATTCCCATTCACTTGTAGCTTATAGTCACCTGCATCAGAGGTAGTGTTTATTAAGAGTTCTCCACCACTTGTTATTCTCATTCGCTCGGTTGGCGAACCAGCAGCAGTTGTCCAAAATATTAATTCAGTTGGATTATTTGATGAAGCAGTATTATTTGCATAAATACCTGCACCTCCTATAAAAGTAGTAGTACCTCCATTATTGCTTACTGACAAACTTGTACTTGTAGCACCAAAAGAAATTCCTGATACTTTTGGATATGAACCTCCAGTTCCGTGAGAAGCTGCTATTGTTGTTCCACCTTGTGATGTATATGCATCTAATAGGGCGTTAGGGGAAGTCGTGCCAATACCTACTCGACCAGATGAGTTTACAAACCATCCAGTATTTCCATTTACAACTGCTTGTATTTGTACGTTATTTTCTCCGTATATATAAGTATTTCCACCCCACTTTAATGAAGCACCACCGCTAAATCCAATATCTCCATTTACTTCTAATTTATAACCCGGACTGCTACTACCTATACCTACATTGCCACCACTTGTTATTCTCATTCGCTCGGTGTCATTGGTATAAAATATCATTGGCACATTAGACACACCCCTTAACCATACTTGGTCTGATAAACTACCACTTCCGAAAAATGTTCCTACTTGAAATTGCAATGTTGTTCCTTCTGTAAATAAAATATCAGACTGCCTTGTTGATGTTGTATTTGTGTGAGTAACGTTTATTCTTCCAACATCAGATTTTGATAGTTGTAATAATTCTGAATATGTTGAGCCGGGGGAAGTTGTACCTATACCTACGTTGCCGCCATTAGGAGCAATAGCAATATTCTTCCAAGAACTTGTACTATAATCATAAGATTCTAATCTACCACCATAGCTTTCATAAGACATAAATAACCCTGCACCACTATAACCTGTTAATGTACCTTGTGCTACAACAGATGTGCTTGAAGATATTCCTTGTGTTACTTGTAAATAATAACTTGTGTTTGTAGATGCAGTTCTATTAACCAATAATCTACCACTCGCATCTAACGTCATAGCTTGTGTAAAGGATATGGCATTACCTGCGGTGCCAGAGGGGGCGGTATACCATTGATGTTCCCCACTTGCTTGGTCATATCTTGTAGCATTTGCAGATGCTATATAAGTCCAAGCAGAGCCATTAAAATAAGCATTAGCCCCAAATCCTCCACCATTTAGATAACCATACCAAAAGCTATTTTTAATTTGCATAGCATTTAATCCAGCTAAACTCCACGCACTTGGTGTAACTGATAGTCCTAAATTACCAGAGGCGTCTAAACGCATACGCTCTG
>Ga0209358_10002563_pt1 | contig 13742 bp, 14 predicted proteins | sample LauGreFa1BDMLBSN_2_FD_187574 | JGI IMG/M metagenome (GOLD analysis project Ga0209358, IMG submission 187574) | Freshwater lake microbial communities from Lake Michigan, USA - Fa13.BD.MLB.SN (SPAdes) (version 2) | ecosystem: Environmental > Aquatic > Freshwater > Lake | place: Lake Michigan, USA... | reverse complement strand
TGAATTATTGGATGATTTAAGATTATCACGAGAAGATTTAATGGAGTCCTTTGCGGATATGTCTCTGTGGTCTGACTCGGACTCAGAGAGGCTGGAAATCCCTACTAAGGTTAAAACAGCTTTTACAAGAGAATATAATAAAGTAAAAAGTAGCGGTGTTACTAAAAAGAAAATGAAAAGTTCTAAGAAAGTTTTGTCTGATTCTTCAGATGATGAAGATAGTGATGAAGATTTAGAGGAAGAAGATGATGAACTTGACTTATATGATTTATGTTAATATAAATCAAGAACTACAAAATAATATATATTCATATAGTAAAACATTGAGAAAATAATTACATTTCTGTATGATGAATAATATTTATGTAAATCATGCATATTTTATTGAATTATTTGATATAGATATAGCAAGGAAAGTCCACTATAAAGACTATTATAGAAAAATACAAAATATTCAAATATAAATTATCATCTAAATATATAAATGAATATTATTTATTCATCATCACTATTTTCATCGTAATGTAAAATGGTATTCCATTTTTCATTATGTAATCCATTCCATCCATCATAATACATATATATAACAGATAATAAATTATTAGGTAATTCTACTTTATTATTAATTATATCTTTAATATATTCAGATAATAATATATATCTATTTTTAATTAATTCTTGTTTATTATCGTATAATGGTTTATACTTATCTGGATTCCAACGAATAAAATATACAGGGATACCTCCAAAAGATTGACATATATTTATCATACGTATTTGTTCACAATGACATTCACGAGTATTATGTTGATATTCATCACATTCTATTATTAATATTTTATCATTTAAATCAAATACGCGGTCTGGTCGTTCTTTACCACATTCACCATTATTAATTATTTTATCTGTTGAAATACCTTTTAAATTACAAGAATCTAAATATTCAAATAATTCATTTTGTTTATATAATATAATCTTTTTAAATATATCTGGATTACAGTATTCGCATTTATTATTTGTATCTAATACCATAATTAATCCACAAGATATACATTTTTGTTCAACTACATTATGTTCATTATCTTCTTTATGTATTTCACAATGCAATGGTTCTAGTTTAATACCATATATCGCATTATTTTTACAATTATTACTTTTACATTTACCACCTGGTCTATATAAAGTACCTGCTTCACGATGTTTAGCACAAAATGTTGCTTTATTACCAGGTTTACCATAAATAGCTCGTGTATTACATTTGTTAATAATACATATACTATTTCTTACATTAATCATATTTTCTTTTTTATGATTAAAACAATATTTTTGTGAAAGCCCTTTATAGTTATATGATGCCCGAAGTTTACAATTAATATATTGACATTTCTTATGATTTATACTTACCATGTTATTTTCCTTATGTTCTCTACAGAATTGCCCTTTACTGCCTAATTTATCATATATAGCTCTTTCTTTACAATTATTATGTTTACATATTTTATATTTTCTTATATTAATCATATCTTTCTCTTTATGCTTACTACAAAATCTCCCTTTTCCGCCAATAATATCAAATAATGGTATAGAAATACAATCACCATATTCACATTTTTTACTATTAATATTTATCATATCTTTTGTTTTATGTTTAGCACAATATTCAGCACATTTACCTTTAATATTAAATGTTGCAGATATATTACATCCTTCTATAATACAATATTTTTGTATTATATTAATCATATTAGCTTTTTTATGATTATTACAAAATCTTCCTTTACCACCTTTAATATCATATATAGCGCGTAATATACAATTATCAATTTGACAATATCTATGTTTTATATCAACCATATCATTTGTTTTATGAGCAGCACAATACTTTCCTATTTTTAAACCTTTTATATTAAATATAGGTATTTTATTACAATTTTTATACTGACATTTTTTAGATATTATATTTATCATTTCTGCTGTTTTATGTATTTTGCAAAATTTCCCTTTACCACCTTTGATATCATATATAGCGCGTATATTACAGTTGGTATATTCACATAATCTACATACTACATTAATCATATCATTTGTTTTATGTTTAGCACAATATTTTTCTTTTTCCCCTTTAATATTAAATGATGCTCTTGTTGAGCATAAAACACATTTTACCATTATATAACTATAATATTTATAAATTTGGGTAATCAATTTTATAAATATATTTTATTAATATATATTATACTTACTATAATTATATAATTATATAAACGGGTTCATCCCCCACTGTAATAATAATTGACGCTGTTTAATGCGACAACTTAATTCACCTCTTTTACAATTGGCTTTTATTTGTCCAGCATGCCTTTTAATCGCATTCCATCTTTTAATCTGTATTTTATCTAATTCAGGTATACGACGCCCTAAATATAGCCTCATTGCCCATTGATAAATTCCTCTAATATCTGGATTTTTATTAATATCTGATAATATTTTATGTTCTTTATTAATTCTTCCATCTTCATTAGGAACCCATCCATAATCCTGCCACTCCTGTAGAGAAAGCCTTGATTTAATTTTAAAATAATTACATTCTATATTAGGCCCTTCTGGTGATAATACATTATTTTTAAGTGCTTTTAAAAACCATTCTTTTGGAAATTCTAATAGACAATCATTCATATAATGACCCTCAAAAATACCAATTGCTAACATTTCTGGTGGGGTAATTTCAAATTCAAAACCATCGGGTAAGTTCTCACCAGGGTTTTCGGAAAGAGTATAAGAATATCCTTTTTCCATTTTATTATAAACTGTAATTTTGACTCCTTTCTTAAAAGATGATAATGGATTTCCTTTTGTTTTTAGGATTGCTAACATATCATCCGTTGTTTTAATTTTTAGGACACGACTATCTTTGAAATGCATGATATAGAGAAGTCCTTACTTATACAAATTATAATAAAATGGAATTATCTGAATAATATTATATCATATAAATTTGATTATCCTATAGAATTTAAGATATAGCAAACACATAAGTATATAAGATAAAATGGAATACTACACACCACCAAAACCTGCTCCTCTTCCTGAGGATTTTGATGAATTTTATGCGTCTCTTACAAAAGCTGAAAAAGAATTACATCAACTTGCTATTGAAAAACTGGGGTCATCCTATTTTGTCCAATGGTGTCATATGTATAAGGAATGGAAAAAGAATAAAAGTTCTACTTCCTCATAAACTATAATTGAATGCTTTTGAAACCATATTTGGCTAAAATTTGATTTTATTAATTGTTATATTTTTTGATATAAAACTAATAAAATGAACTTTACTGCTACTTGTATTGAGAAGTTTCCTGGTTATGCTTGCATTCGCGTAAAAGCGCCAGAGAATGTATCTCGGCAACCAATTCATTTATGCGTTGTTCTTGATACATCCGCAAGTATGGATGAAGGAAATAAATTGGAAAATGTTCGTCAATCCATGAAGTTTCTACTTGACTTTTTAGGTCCACAAGATAAATTATCTATTATTACATTTAGCCAACATGCTAAAATTGTCATGAGTGGAGTTCCAATTTCATCAGATGAAAAGGAAAATATTCGGGCAAGAATTTCTCTTATTACATCAGAATCAAATACAAATCTAAGTGCGGGTATTATCACTTCTCAGGATTGTTTACTTACAAACAGTGGTTGTAAACAGAGTATTCTTATCTTAACAGATGGGCATGCAAATATTGGAATGACAACTCCATCTGATATTACAAAACTGAGTAAAAACCTTTGTCGGTTATATCCTGACACATCTATTTCCACTGTTGGGTATGGGACGGGACATAATGTGGAATTATTACAAAATATTAGCTCAGAAGGCGGTGGTTCATATTATGTTGTAAATGATATTGAAGATGTAGCGCAAGTCTTTGGAGATATCTTGGGTGGTCTTCTTACATGTGCTGCACAACAGGTCACGGTTTGTTTACCACTCAATACTGAATTAAAAACTCGTTATGCTGTTCATAATTCATCTCTAAAATCATCTGACAATAAAGATACATGCGTATTAATTGGTGATATGCCAGCTGGGATGGAAGCTTCCTTTATCGCTAAATTATCAGAGGGTGTAAATATTTCTGTAAAAGGATATGACCTTCAAATTAATGAAAAAATTATGTTACTTGGAACAGTAAAAAAAGTAAATGATTCTGTATTACAAGCAGAATGCGAAGCACATTATTTGCGTTTTGCTGTTCTTGATATTATTGAAAAGGCGCGAAAAGCATTGGTAGATTATTCAATTGATACTTCGCCGATTTTAAATGATATCCAACATTATTCTTTACAGATTGTCAACTACAAAGAGAATAATACAAATCCTGTATGGGATATTCTCCTTGAAGAACTTAAAGAATGTAATGAAAATCTGGTAAATCGTTCTAAAAATAGATATTATAATACGGATAGTGCGCAAGTTATGGCTCAGAGAACGACCTATTTAGGGCGAATGAAAGGAATCGCAGCAAAAGGTATTACTCCTCGTTCTTATGGATTATCGCAACAGCAAGAACAATCCCCTTTACCAAGAGGATTTTCAAACATTGCTCAGCGACAAATTAGTAGTCAATTACAATCACAGATGAGTCCATCTGTTGTTCAACATTCATCACCTCAAATGCCTCCTGCTCCACCTCTTGTATCTGAAATTGGCCGCCAAATCGCACGCTGTTCTTCTTAATAATTCTGAGAGCTTAAAGGGTTGAGGGCTTAAAGAAAATAGTAAAATCATAGAAACAGTTTAAGGATAAATCTAATTTTATTTTTAGTAAGAAATCTACATTTGAAATGTCTAATGCTACTACTCATGATTCATCTTTTAATTCTTCAGCACAATCAAAGAAGATTTTTATGAAAGATGGGCTTGGATATGTAGAACTCCTTGATGTATTTGGCAATGATTTAACTGTTGTAAATGCGGCGCGTGTCTCTTTTGATAAAGAATCCAAAGAAATGACACTTGGTGATGAAAAGCTTATTAATTATCTGGCAAAACATCAACATATTACTCCTTTTTTTCATCCACAGGCTCGGTTCCGTATCCAAATGCCAATTTTTGTGGCAAGGCAATGGTATAAGCATACTGTAGGTGTCGCATACAATGAAGTATCAAGGCGATATGTAGATGCTACTCCTGAATTTTATGTTCCAGCACCTGAAGATGTCCGTGAACGAAATAAGAGTCTCAAACAGGGGTCCAAAGAAACACCTGTTGAAAACAGTGAAGAAATTTATAGACTTTTTAAGGAGCAAACTGAAAGGTCTTTAGAATGTTATAATAAACTTCTGGAAAATAATGTTGCTCCTGAAGTTGCGCGTATGATTCTTGGGCAAAATATGTATACAAGCTTTATTGAAACTGCGAGTTTATCTGCTTGTGCCAGAATTTGTAATCTTCGCCTTGACCCAACAGCACAAAAAGAAATTCAACTCTATGCTCAAGCTCTAAGTGATTTAATGTCTGAAGCATTCCCTGTTTCTTGGAAAGCCCTTAGTAATAATTTTAAAAATCATAGTGAAAATATTACGAAGTCTTCTTAACAAATTGTCTATAAATATAATCTAATAAACTTATAATATTTTTATTTAGATTATAATAGAATGAATAATACTTCATATACATCTCATTCTTTATTCTTTACAAAATCAACTTATGAAAAACTAAATGAATTTCTAAAGAGAGCAGATAGTTCAACTAAAGTTCTTCAGAATCATATTAATAAGGAGCTAACACAAGGTGATTATTGTAAAGTGAAAGTTATAAAATGTAATATGATTATAATTTATTATTTTAACAATAATAATATTAAATTAGGCCATGCCACATTTCATTTAGAACCTGAAAAGAAAAATAATAGAGGTAAATCTTATACATTTGGAAGAATACATATACAAAATAATAGAAATAATCAATTACGGTATGTTTTAAAATTAGATAAAACTACATCACAATTATATAACAATTCATTTCAATTTAGTATAGGCCCAGGATATATTAAAGATTATTTTGAAGAATGTATTAAAGCAACTATAAAGATATTAAACTTATATTTTAACCTAGAATCTAATTTATCAATTGAATATAAGATTACTTCATCATATTATTATATAGATGATAATGGAAAATATATAAAATCCTATTGGCATAAATGTTTTAATTCAATTAAATCACAATTTAGTAGTTCATCTGCTTCTAAAAATTATTTAAGACGCTCAACTATAAAAAATCCTCATTCAAAATCATATTCTAAAACTGTAAAAAATATTAAATAATATTATTTATTTTTTTATATCATAACTACCATAAATTCTTTCATAATTTTCAAAATCAAGTTTTTTAATAGATAATGGAATATCTTCTTTATTTAATTTAATACTATCAGCATATAAATATAATAATGATTTTGGTAATGGTAATGGTAATGTCTTAATATTATAACAAGAAGTAATATCCAATACTTTTAAATTAGGTGGTAAATATAATAATTCAGATATATATGTTAATAATAAATCTACATATCGTACACTATCAGATAGTTTAGGCATTTTCTCAATTGATGTTAACTGTAAATCAAGTATTCGTAATTTTGGTGGAAAATTACCTTGTATTTCTCTTAAATCATGTGCGCGAAATAAAATAAGTTTTCTTAATTCTAAAGGGAGACTTTTAATTAATTTTAATTTGGAATTATATCCAGTTATACTTATATATTTAATTGAGTTAGGTAGATTATCTAATATTTCTATATCTGAATCATCGCATTGTAAATATTCAAGTCCTTCAGGTAAGCCTTCAAGTTCTTTTAAAGGGCATCCACTATATTCTAGTTTCTTTAAACCCCTTGGAAGGCCTTTTAGACTTTTTAATTGTATATTACCACAGCAATTAATCCATATAACATCTTCAGGTATTTCTGGAAAATTATCATATTGTAATCTACTTAAATCTAACATAGTTTTTTGTTTTTTATGTTTGTTTTCTTCTACCCATTCTTGAATACGCTTTTTAGCTACTTCATAATTATCCATAGTAGTTCGTTCTATTTTTTCTTTTCTCCGTTTATCATAATAATCAAAATCTGTTAGAGCTTTAACTGTTAATGGTATATTAAATCGTTCTAATCGTTTACATCCACGACAATCTAAGTATCGCAAATTTTTAGGTAATAATCCTGTTTCTAATTTTTCTAAATTTCTACAATTTCTACAATCCAGATATTCTAAATTTTCAGATAAATACAAGGGTAAACTTTTTATAGATAATCCTATACATTTAATATGTGTAATGTTCTTTGGTAATTGATTTACTTGTTTATAACATGAATTACTAATATCTAATTTCTTAACAATATCAGGGATATATGGAAGTATTTCATCATTAATTGATTCCAAGTTTAATACTCTTTTTATCATACCTTTTTTAACCCATTCTTCAATAATATTTTCTGATATTGACATTAAATCTAAATATAATATATTCCTAATCTTTTAACTCTTCTTAACAAACTGCCTATAAATAATATATCCTATGAGGCCTACACATAGAATCTGTGAAGCTCTCGCTATCTTCCATTCTGTTTTTGATACTAATGTATGTGATTTTTCGTAATTATTCGGCACATCACATATATCACATCCTTTTTCACTCTGAATATCTGTTTTAACACGATTACATTGCTGGATAATTAAATCCTTACATCCAACTATCCTAAAATCATGAACATTCGCATAAATAGATACCCATAAATCAATATGACAGTGAATAGGATATACTTCTTTTAATAGCCGTTTTGCCCCATGAAGTGTTAGAATATACGCATGAAATAAATAAAACGCACCAATTCTTATTGCTTTAGGTTCTCCTGGAATATATGTTAAATCTGCCCATTTTCCTCCTAAAAGCCACATATCCCATTTTTTAGGGTCCTGAAGCAATGGTGATTCTTGATAACATTTGTTTACACGGTTTATAAAATCATCTGGAACCTGAGCATCATCTTCAAATACTAATATCTGTTCTTTATTATTATCCACCATCCATTGCCATAAAGCAATATGAGACAAAGCGCACCCTACCCCACCCACACTGTCCAATTCCTCATGAGAACGACGGTATTTTCTTAAAATGTTTCGTTTTGTTGATAATCCTACGCGGTTATCATTTGTTATGTCTATTGTTTTTCCATCCACTCCAACAAAACGAGTTATATCAAAGCCTTTTTCTCCATTTGTTGGATGAAGCCCGGGTTGGTCCTGAAATCGCTTCCAACGGTCCTGACGCCTTTCAAGTGTAATACAAAATGCGGGAATATCCTGAATTTTTTGAACATCTGGTTTAAGATAATCTGTTTGTTGAAACATATGTTCCCTCTTTTGATACTTAGGATATTCATATGAGGATTATTTCATCGCAAAATTTGACTTTCCAACTTAGTATCCGAAATGATAGACATCATTGATACATTTCACAAGAGTCATAAAATGGGTAAAATTTCTCTTCTCGTCGGCTGTATGTTTGCCCAAAAGACTACTGAACTTCTCCGCAGAGTCCGTCGCTATAAATCCATCAACTACAGAGTTCTTGTTGTAAACTTTATTGGTGATACACGATACGGTAATGAATGTATTGCTTCACATGATAAAGAGATTGAAAAAGCTGTTTGTGTTGAACAGTTAAAATCAGTTGACCATCTTGTTCGTTCTGGAGAATATGATGTAATTGCTATTGATGAGGGACAATTCTTTACTGATTTATTTGATTATGTTACTGCTTGGGCTGATGAACTTCCTGTTCACATTGTTATCTCTGGTTTAGACGGTGATAGCGATAGAAAACCATTTGGAGATATGCTACGCCTTATTCCACATGCTGAAGAAGTTGAACGACTAAGTGCTTACTGTTCTCAATGTCGCGATGGAACGATTGGTATCTACTCTAAATACTTTGGTGCTGTTGAAAAAGATGAAAATGGTGTTGCCATAGGAGGTGCTGAGAGTTATCGCCCTGTCTGTAGAAGACATTACTTAGAAAAGTAAATAATTTAGTATGATATTAATTAATTATATAGAGAAATACTATACATAATAAATATAATATACAAATAAAAATATAATTATAGATAATATTCTATATTTTTATTAGATATCCTAAAATGTCAAATCGCAACTATGACATGTCTAACTTTATTCGGCGTCAATCCAATAAAGTTGCAGCACAATCTTTTTATACACGAATTCAGCCTCCGAGTAATAGTGGAATACCTTGTCAAACAGCAACAGCACCTTATTTAGGTATTTCTTCTTATTCTATCATGAATGAAGTTCGTTCAGGTTCTATGACACAATATTCGCGTTCAGATTATGGTGGTTGTGAACTCATAAGTGTTGGATGTCCATGCCCTCAACCAGACCCATCCCTTTTTATCCCTGGTATTATAACAAATATACAAATCTCTTATGGTAGTATTATCCTAACATGGGATGCCTTCAAAGGAGATAATGGTCCATATCTATATGAAATCACTGCTTATTTGAATGGAGTTCCTCAAAAAACAGTCGTCACTGGTGATACTACATATAGATTCACTGATTTACAGGAGTTAAAACCATATACTTTTGGCATTTCTGTCTTAAATCAATATGGAAAGGGTGCCCCTGTTCCTACAAATAAAGCTGTTGTTATGCCCCCTTCTGATTTAGGTAGTGTAATGAGTGGTGAAGCACAAGTTGATATAAGTAAAATGCCTGATTGCCTAAAATATATCATTGGGAATGCTATTCAAGCCATGTTAGAATATATCGCATCTGTTAACTTAGGACCTACACGAAGCTCTCGTCTTATGTATCTATGGTCTTCCTCTGTAGCTCAAGCTTGGAGATGGGTTTCTTTAAGTTCACCTATTAATGGAACAGTGGATGGATGGGATTGGACTTCTAACAAGAATTCCAATATATATACGGATGAAAATGATACGGATAAACTATTATGGATGACAATTGCTGTGGATTCAATTACATCTGCTTTATCAAATATCGCTTATTCTTCTAAATTTAATTGCCCAGATAGTGTTGTAAATCGTATTAAATCTGATTATCAATGGGATTCATGGTATTCTATCTGGAGTGACTGGAGAACTGGGCGCAATGATGATGGGAGTGTAAGTGCTACTACAACTTTGCCTACAACAAGCGCAAATTGGGATAAAACAATTGTTGTTGACGGGACAACTGTATCTGATATTAGTGGATTCCCTGCTCCTCAAGAATGGACACGCTTAACTGTTCAAGGCAAAAAACAAGGATATTTAACTTATAATTGGGGTGATGTGCGCTCTATTTGTTTAACACCTGAAGAAGAAACTGTTATTTTTAATTCAGTTCAACCAAAAACGGGTTCTGAAAGAGATGAAGAAATTGATTGGGTTGTTACTATTACACATGAAATGGGAGACCCTCAATATCACCCTTCTAATAATCCAGTTCCTTATATGAATTCTGATTTACGAAAACTACAGGCTGAATTCTGGGCAGGTGGCCCTGGAACTGTATCTCCTCCTTGTATGTTTGTATGGCTATGGCGTGAATATACTCGCAGTCTTTCAGGAATAAGTTCTGATAAAGTTATTTATTCCTTATTAGATTTATGTATTCACCTTTTTGAAGGAAGTCGTATAACTTGGGCTCTTAAACAAGAACATATGGAAGCTCGTCCTATTCAAGAAATTCGTAGAAGATATCAAGGTATGAATATTTATTCTTGGAATGGTTCTGTTATAAAAGGAGACCAATGGACACCCTATCAAGAAGCAAATTTTGTTACCCCTCCTTTTGCTGATTTCCCATCTGGTCATAGTCATTTCTCTAAAGCATTTGCTTTAACTATGAGCACATGGTTTGGCGCAAACATTAGTAATATATCAGTTGATTATTGTAATCCTTCTTTGATATGCCCTCTTTTTAAAGAAAAATCCATTTCAGGAACTTTTGGTTCATTTTATTTTGAAAAAGGTGTCTCATCAATTCAACCCAATACTGTTCCAAGTCAACGGATAGAACTTGCCTGGAATACTTGGGATGATATGGCATCATCCGCTGGAATGTCTCGTTTATACGGAGGTATTCATTGCTTGACTGCGCATGAAGCAAGTCAGTCAGTCGCTGAATTAGTAGATGAAAAAATAATTTCCCATTGGAATATTGATAAAAATATTTAATTTTATTTAAATTAATTTATCGTATTATCTTACAACAGGCGGGCTAACCAGCACTTTCATCCTTTCACTATAACTATACCACTTTCTCCATGTATCCACACGAACCCATCCGTGTCGGACCGCAAATGCTACACTTTGTGTAAAAAGTGAAAACTCACATTGTGGGATAAAACACTCATTATATTCAGCTTCTAATTGTTCTATAGTATGAATCTGAATAGGTTGTCCCTTTTGAGAACGAACCGCATTATGAAAATGAAATAACCATGTTTGAGCAGTTCTACGCAGATTTTCTCCATAAAGGCCTTTTAGTTTTGGTAACTGATTATGGGCTATATATTGAGAAGCGTGTGCCTGACATTCTTGACATGGTAAAATATTATGTAGATGTTGAAGCATAAATTCCAGATAATTTGCTTGGTCTGTATCCATAACTGGGCTACCTGAATGCCCCACACGATGAATTAAACAATGAAGATAACGCCATAAAATAGGCCCCCATTCTTCAGGATTTGACTCCTGACCGTTCCCCTGACCCATGAAATGAATCGTAGGCCCTTTCTTTTTACCACACCCACATCCCATCTTGCTTATCTATCCTTGGAATTATTTGCTTTATATCCATTTATCCACAAATCTTTATTTTGTTATTATTTTGTAATTACAATTTCATCAAATAAATCTGCTGTTGTTGCAGTCCGAACATTTACCATTTGTGGAGTTTTATGAGCTAAACAATAACGCGCTTTCAATCCTTTTAAATTATATGTTGGAACCTTATTACACCCTTCGTGAATACATTCGTTATGTTTTATATTTATCATACCTTCTTCTCTATGTTTTTGACAAAATTGAGTTTTTTGACCTTCATAGCCATAAATAGGATGTTTTCCACATGTTTCATATTTACATTTATAATGTTTAATATCAATCATACCATCCAACTTATGCGAAGAACAGTATAAACCTCTTAAACCTTGAAAGGAAAAGATGGCGGTTTTTTTACAACCATTATGTGTACATTTCCTGGCATAAATATCTATCATTCCTTCCAGTTTATGAGTCTTACAATACATAGACCTCTTTCCTGGAAATCCAAAAGATGGGGCCTTATAGCAATTTTCATGAAAACATCGCGTAGATACATTTACCATTCCTTCCAATTTATGTTTCGAACAATACACCGCGCTAATTTTTCCTGGATAGTTAAAACTGCTGCGATGATTACAATCTTCCTTCTGACACTTATAAGGCATTCTTGGAGTTAATAAATTATACTTCGTATATCATGTATGATAGCCTTAAATTCATCAGTATTTAGGATTTCAATTTTTTTAACACGAGAAGTATTGTTAATTTACTTTATTGTATTTTATGTTTATAGAATAGAAAATGAATAATATTCAGAAACGATTCCTATTATTCCTAATTGGCTGTATTGGAACACGATTTGCTTTTACTCTATGGGCAAAAAATATATCCTTAGATAAACTTCCATACTTAGGATACTTAGCACTTATTCCAGCCATAGGATTCCTTGTTATTTACATATTCGGACTCCGTAAAACTGGAGGAGAAGTCCTGGGAGAGAGGATTTGGTGGAACGGACTCCGTCCCATTCACTCCGTTTTTTACGGAGTTTTCTCCTATTTGGCCATAACAAGGAATCCGAATGCCTGGGTTATACTATTATCCGACACTGTTTTCGGACTTATTTCTTTCCTTAAACATCACTATATAGCTGGTAATTTTAAACTCCTTTTTAATTAGAAATAGGCTATGTTTCAATATAACTCCGTTCAAATGCATAAAACTCCTAAGGAAAAAAGAATTACTCGCGTCACAGTCCGAGGGAAAAAAGGATACAAATCCGTTGAAATCAAAAAACGCGGAAGAAAAACTCTGAAAATACGAAAACCTCTTACTCGTAAACAAGTAAGATGTATTCAGCGATGCGAATTTATACCAGGCCTCTTCAAAGATTGTATGGATTGTCTAAAATAGTTCCATTCATCTCTTTTAGTAAAATTTGAAAAGCGCGTTTTACGAATGAATAGCGAACTCTAATTCATATAAGTATTATTGATTATTCCAAGGTTAAAATGTCATCTTTTATTGAAGATATTGAAAATTTCACTTCTTCAAAGCCTGTTGAATCTCCGCAAGTTTTGAAGAATATTCTGCGAGAACTTCTTAAGAAGACAGATGATTATTATTCTGATGTGTTTATTCTTAAGAATGAATTATTACGACTACAACGCATTTATAAGTTAGCACCCAGTAAACGAGCACTTATTATGCGATACAAAGAACTTATGAAAGAATGCCCTGATGATTTTCCCAAACATACTACACTTTTAAATACATTAATTGTGCGTGCTGTTCGCAGTGAAAGTGGTATTCTAAATATTAGTGTTTCTACTCCACCTGATAAGTTTAGCTGTAAATACAATTGTTATTTCTGTCCTAATG
>Ga0209358_10002560_pt1 | contig 13754 bp, 21 predicted proteins | sample LauGreFa1BDMLBSN_2_FD_187574 | JGI IMG/M metagenome (GOLD analysis project Ga0209358, IMG submission 187574) | Freshwater lake microbial communities from Lake Michigan, USA - Fa13.BD.MLB.SN (SPAdes) (version 2) | ecosystem: Environmental > Aquatic > Freshwater > Lake | place: Lake Michigan, USA... | reverse complement strand
ACCACTTGCCGCATGGCGGTATTGTCGTTCTCTTCGCTGTCGTGGAGTTCGGCTAGTGGGTCACAGACCAGTAGGTCTGCTTGGTTCTCCATGCAGTGGCGTTCTAGTTCTTCCATGGCTTGTGTGGTGTTTAGCTGCCCCGTGTGAGGGTCGCGGGCGAACAGTGTCCCTACATTGTATGGACCGCACCTGATGATGCGCTGCATAGCGCCCCCGTCAGCGGCCTGGGCTTTGATGGCGGCGGCGTAGCGGCGGCGCTGTTCGTCTTTGTCGTCCTCGACGTTGTAGTTAATGATGGTGAGTGGCGTTTCTGGCTTGAAGGCGCCGAAGGGTTTGCCTTGCGCCCCGGCTAGTGTCCAGCCAACCACCATAGACGATTTGCCCCCGGCGCCTTGTCCACTAAGAACTGTGACCGCCCCGCGCAGTAGGTAGCCTTGCACCAGCCAGGGACGCTTGGGTATCTCGCCTCCGGCAAAGGCGCCCTGGTCATGCCAGAGGGCTTTCTGGCCCTCTGTGGTGGCGCTAGGCGCCTGTGTGGCGGGCGCCTGGGGCTTCGGTGCTTCCAGCTTAATAATCCCCCGTGCTGCCCGGTCCAGCGTATATCTCACCTTCATCCTGAACTCGGCTTCCCCGCGCCCTGGCCGCGAGAAATCCACTTTGCTGGCGTACTGTGGCCAGCCTTCTGCCACCACTTCTTCTTCGGTGGGGATGCGCCCTAACTGTCGGTATAGGTCTGAGACTACCGCCAGAATGGTGTTCCGCATATACTGCTCGCGCCCATCGGTGATTTGGCCGGGCAGGCCTAGCGGCCCCGCTGCATGGGTTACAGGGCTTACGGAACCCGTGCCGTGGATCACATCCTGGCAGATCAGTTCCACCATCGATTCGGTCAGGCTGGGCAGGCCCAGGTCATCGACATGGGCATCCACGTCCCAAGAGTACTGGCGCCCCGACGCGTGGACCGAAGGGGGCGCGACGATGAAGCCACCATCGCCCCGGATGTCCATGCCTGGCAGGATGCCTTTTCTGGTGGGAACTTTCTTCCCAGGATGGGAAAAGAAGCGGTGACACCCGCCGCCCCCGGTTAGGGCAACGGGTCCGGCTCCGAGTCGGGGTAGGATGTCCTGTTCGGTAGCGGCGCCAATGTCGCCATCGAAATCCGCCACAGTGAGGTTACTGATGGCGCCGGTAACGATGCCGACCCCCATGGTGGGATCGGTAAACCAATCCTGAATCTCGGCTTCGGTGGCGCGACGGTTTTGGAATTGGTGCCAGGGAATGGCGGGGATTTTTTCGCCCCGTCTGACCGGCACCACGGACCACCCGCGCCGTAGGTAGTAAAGCGCCCATTCTTTTGCTGGCGCTGATAGGCTTGGTGCGGTCAGGCTCATGGCTGCTTCCCCGGATATTCGCTGTGTGGCGGGTACTCTTTGTCTTGTAGTGGGATGCACATTGTTTCCTCGTTCTTGCGAAAAGGCGGCGGTGTGACCCGCCGCCCTATTTATTATTCTTCCGCCTCTGGCTTTGCCTTGGCTTCTTTGGCCTGGCTGCACCAATCGTGCGGCTTCATCATGACCCAGCGGTAGCCGGAGTGTGATGGTGTCAGGCGACATTCACCGGATCGGCTGTCAGCGGGCACATACCACTGACAGTTCGCACAGGTGATGTCGCGCGGGTGCTTAACCCTCATCAGAACGGTAGGGGTTTAGCAGCTTGCGGCGTTGGCGGAGGTAGCGGAGCCGCGCTCTGGGCGACAGGCGCCGCCACAGAAGGCGCGATAGTCGGACCATTTGCACCCAATTCCGCTGGGCGCGGAACCCATTTAATGATTGCGAAGTTCGGGGAATAGTTAACGCCATGTTTACTCTTTTCCTCCGTGGCCCCGGTAAATTGTATCACCGGCAACATCCCCTGCTTTGATTCCGGTGCTGCTTCATAAGCGTCGTGCAACGCATCCAGGGCATTCGCCACTGAACTGGCGCTGCTGCTGAACTCGCGCACTATGCGGTTGCTATCCAGCAGTCGCATTACGAAGCCTTTCTTTGGCTTTGCTGCATTACCGCGCTCATCCATCCCGTAATCACCAACAGGGCACGGCGGGATCGGCTGTCCAATTGGAACTAGTGCGCGCACTGGCGGAATGCCCTTTTTGAACATCAGCCAGCCAACTTGAATGTTTTCCATATCCGCGACGAAGGCGGGCTGTTGGAATGAAACGTCTTGTTCCTGGGTTTCCCACATCCCATTCACTTCAACGCGTTCACTAAACTTCAACCTCCCGGCCTTGGCGTTGTATTCAACACGCGGCAAAAAAGACCCGCCACCACCGGAACCGTTATTGATGTTAAGACCTAAGCCCATGATAAACCTCTGTTTTCCATAAGAGTGCACCACATTTCAGCAGCGTGGCGCTTGCTGCTTACATCCCGTAAATCTCTTTCCGGGCTGCTTCTGCTGCGGGATCGGACCAGTAGAAACTATCTACATCCGGCACCAGCAAACTGATCAATTCATTCTTATCCGTCGAGATCGCCAGGAACCGGCGCAGCCGGTTGGCGATAGCTTGTAGATGCGCCCAGTGATCCGCCACCCCCTCAAGCTGATACACCGCCACCTTCTTCGGGCTGCAATACGCGAATCGGCAGATTTGGTTTGTATGGACAACGTACCCACTGCCCTGCCGGGCATGGCTACTGGAAATCTGACCCGGCACCCGCTCAGTGGTTTTCAAATCCAAGACCAGCCCGTGTTCCTGCCAGTAGAAGTCCAGATACCCCACCAGATCGGGCAGACCCTCGCCAAGCGGCTTGCTGATCTTGTGCTGGTGCTGGCCTTCTTCCGGCGCCGTCGGGACGCCATATTGGCGCAGTTCCGTGAGTGCCACCGGCACAGTGTCTTGTACCACTTTACGCTGGGCTTCCCGCCGGGGATCACTTGAGAGTGCTGTTAACCGGTCATATTCAGCCAGGGCGATAGCAATGCAATCATCCACCGGCTTTTCGGGATTGAATAGGCCAGCCGACACGCCTGCTTCAATGGCGGTGCCGCGATGGGCCGAAGCCCCCACCGGCAGGCGCCGCTTCAACAGGTAGGACATGGCCCAGGCGGCGGGCTGCGCCGCGTAGGTGTTCAGGCTGCTGGCGGATAAATGGCCAATGCCATGGGCGGCGAAGGGGTCTTGGGTCACGGGTTTGCCTCGATGATTAGGATGTAGCCCGGTTTCCCGCTGTACATCTTGGAAAGGTGTAGCTTGATGATCTGGCTATCGTCGTCCCAAAGGATGCCGTTGGCGGCATCCAGGACCAGCTTCGCCAGGTTGTCCAGATCGGGTTTGCCTGTGTGTTCCAGATCGCCCGCAAGCGCCGCTTCCTGCTTTTTCTTTGGCCAGGATTTGGGAATAGGCATCAGGACCATGACATCAACACAGACCGGCACGGAGCCAAAGGAATCATATGGGGAAATAAATGCCCTGATTGTTTCCTCTGCCTTCCGGGTCTTGGCTGGCGTATAGGCGCCGTGCTTGCCGAATCGGGGGCGCCCCTTGGCGACGGGTTCGATGGGGATGGTGATACAGGTCCGCATGATTAAACCCCCGCCAGCACAGTTCGGGAGGGGATATTGAAAGTGCTGGCGGAGGTACCGTCACCGTGACGGTTTAACCGGCAGACTGTCGCGGGTTCGTAGTAGTCGCGCCGGTCTGCCGGGCGCGCGATGGTTGGGAGGCTAGTTACCATCGCGCGCAGCCCTTTCGGGCAAATGTCCGTCCCGGCGTCCGGTACAGATATGTGCCCAAATCTGGTTTGGCGTTACCTCATCGGTAGCGCACATTTCAATAACAGGTATCAGCCGCACGATAGGCGGCGCAATACCCCCGTATTCACCGCGATAGGTCAGCCAGATCAGCCATCGGCTGGCGGTAGCGGTTGATACGCCAGCCTCTTCGGCCAGATCGCGTAGCGTGTAGCCGTTCTGCTGAAGCAGCTTTCGGTAGGGTAGGTGATCCATGACCCAAACCCTATGCGTGAAAAAAATTCGTGTCAAGCGCATTTTTTCCCTTGACGTTATTTTCTGCGTGGGTTTATCGTCATGTCAGGCAATCAAGCCGCAAGGGGAACTATCATGCAATACTTGAAACATCGCTCCGCCGCCTGGTGGATACTGGCAATCTTGCAGGGCCTTGGCTTCGCCGCCTTCCTGCTGCTGTTGATCATCTTGTTTGCGATGGCTGGCGCATGAGCGACGCCAAGGCGGAACGCATTTCCGCAATCTCTGAAAAAATAAAGCAGTCGTTCTATGAACTCGGTAATGGCGAAACCCCTGGGGATGTGATGTTCGCCGCCACCATGGCGCTAGCCTACTTTATTTATAATGTCACCAACCGGGGCACAGAGAACAGCGTGGCGAAAAGGTCTGCCGAATTGCTGGTGGATGCGGTGTCCCACATAGTTAAGGAGGATTTGAATTGATCGACCTAGAAGCCCTGCGCGCCAAGCTGCTGATAGCGGAGAACGAACTGATCCGCATTCAGTATGCGGATGATTTCTGTTTCTCGAATGGCGCCTATGACAGTCTTGCCAAGGTGCGGGATGAGTTGAAGTGGGAACTGATGGAAGCGGAAGCCGCCGCCCGCCAGAAGGCAGCGGGCATTGCGACGGCCAGCGGGGAACCTGGCCCATGAACACCGTCCGCGTGTCCATCAAAATGACCAGCAACATCCCTTCGCAAACTGATCTGTTTGTTGAGGTGGATGATATCAGCCAACCAGCCTGGCGTCCACTCGCCGCCTTCGCGAGCATAAAGGCGGCGGCGAAGTGGCTACAGGAAGAAGGCTACAGGTACGTCGTTGGAACAAATGGAGTTTATAGTCGTGACGCCTCAACAAAGGGAAAGAATGCGCCTGCTGAATACCGCGATGATATTGGCGGAAGAAGGATTAATGAAGCGGGCTTTGATCAAAGCCAACAACAAGCCGCTGGAGTTCGACGCCTTGCGGTCAAACTGGGACGTATGGGTGCGACTCTCCGACCAGGACCGGGTTCTGTGGCAAGCAATCAGCGCAGTGAAAAACCAAATTAAGGGGACATGGACAGATGAAGATTCAGATCAGTGATGATAGGCCAATTCCGCCACCAGCGAAGCGGGGCAGACCGAAGGGGTCTAGCAAGTATCCAGCGGCCAAGCTGTCGGTGGGACAAAGCTTCCGCATTTCAGCAGACGCGGTGAAACCGGCATCTGTTTTCTCAATGGTGTCGCGCTTTAACCGCGCCCTGGCGCCAAAGAAATTTACAGTTCGCAGCACCCCGCGCGGGTGTACGGTTTGGAGGGTGGAGTAATGAGAGACACAAATAACGCAGAGGTAAGTGCGTTTTATCTGTCATTTTTGGCAGCGGGTATGCGTGAAGGTGCTGATCTTCTGCGTTCCATTGCTAAGGAGCGAGATATGCTGCGGGCGGCGCTTCGTGACATAGCCCGTCAACCAGAAGGCGATGAAGAAAGCGCACAGGCTGTTGCCCGCGCTGCGCTGGGAGAAAAGCAATGAGCGACATTGTTGTACGGCTGCGGTTCTGGGGAGACTCATATCATCTGCACAAGGAATCCGCCGACGAAATCGAAAAGCTGCGGGCGGCGCTGAAGGACATGGCGAAACATATCTGGCGTGGGGATTGGGATAAGCTTGATCCTGAGACACGCGCTTTGCTGGGAGAAAAAGAATGAGCGAAGACCATATCGGCGTGCAAATAAATGGCGTCCTGTATGTAAAATTTGAGGATGTTAAGACGCTGCGCGAGGGCTGGGATAAAGCTGATGCGGAAAACGAAAAGCTGCGGGAGGCGGCGCTTGATGCGCTTGCGGGCTTGGTTGCTGCTCACTCTCTGTTAAAGAGAGGCGGAAAGAAAGCGGCCCCATCTGATAAAATGTTTGAGCAGATGCTTTGTGATTATGGTGCAACGATCACACGCGTTCGCGCGGCGCTGAGAGAAAAGGAATGAGCGACATTTTGGAACGGCTGCAAAATATGTTCTTTCGGTTTGGGACGGAAAGCCCAGACGATGCCGCCAACAGGCGGATACAAACCGCAAAGGACGCCGCCACTGAAATTGAAAAGCTGCGGGTGGCGCTGAAGCAAGCCGAGCGAGAGCGTAATCACCAGCACGGCAGGGCGGATAGAAACGCGGCGCAATACGCGGCGGAACAGGCCAAGCGCGAGCAGTCACAGGCCGAGAACGAAAAGCTGCGGGCGGAACGGGATGCGCTGCGAGAAGCGTTGAGGATGGCAAAAGATTTATATTTGCATGGCAGCACGACAAGCGCGTTTATCGAAATATGTGCAGCGCTGGGAGAAAAGGAATGACCAAACCCCGCGCCCCTTTACGCTACGGACCTGGCCGCGCCATTCACCCGGAAGTGAGAAGGGCGCGGGAAGCATACATTGGTGAAGCCCTGCAACGCGGCGAAACCTTCCACCAGATCAGCGCGCATTTTGAGGTGGATACCGAGACAGTGAAACGATGGTGGAATAAGACAAACTTTTCCACCAAGTATGAGAACGTCTTCGATAAACAGCGAAAATGCCTGTCATGCGGAGAAATGTTCTGGTCAGAAGGCCCGCACAATAGACGCTGCATAAGGTGCAAAAGCCACCGGCCAGCAGACACACCATACGAACCTGGCGGATATGGCAACAGTGGCCACAAAAAAGAACCCCGGCGCTAGGCCGAGGTTTGAGTTTATCGCAAGAGGAAACTACCCTGCCGGGGGGAGATACCCGGCAAGCACAATATAATTACTTCTTGCGCGATTTACCAGCCTCAGAAAGCGCAATAGCCATAGCTTGCTTTTCGGATTTCACTACCGGGCCTTTCTTGCTGCCAGAGTGTAGCTTGCCTGCGCCGTACTCGCGCATCACCTTGGAAATCTTCTTGTCAGCCTTAGTTGGTTTCATTTCTTTGCCCCTTTAATGGCTTCGGCTTCCACCTCATCGACACGGCGAAGCCAGCCCCTGCCGAATGTGACATAGATTGCCAGCCCTTTGTAGTATTCTCGCCTGGCGTCAGAATACTGGCGAATTACAGATAGTGGGTTTTGCTTCGCCACTGCTGCCAAAGTTTGCGGCCCGATTCCTCCATCTGGCGTACTGCCGACAATCGCCTGAAGAATTTTGACAGCGCGACCAGGCCCTGCATTAACGGCCATATCAAACACACATAGATCAACGCCAGTAGGTAACCTATCGCCAGCAATACGGTCCCAGTAAAGGCGCCGATATATTTCTTGAAGGTCTGCATCTGATATGTTCCTCAATTCGTCTTTGGTTGCGGGGCGTTTCAGCCAATCAGAATAGGTTTTCAGGGTGACGCCTTTCATAGTTGCGCCGCCTGGATCATCCTTGTGATCGGACCAATCTCCTTCGTGGTGTAGCACCACCTTTAAGGCTTTCTCAAAATTATCTTCCATTTTGGCCACCTTTAATAATTTCGTCTTTTGCTTTGGACCCAGCGCTGGAACCAAAATAATAAGCAACCACGCCACCCCAAGCTGTTCCAAGGGTGCCGAGCATCACCAGCATAGCCTCAGAGCCACCATTCTGTGGCAGACCATACATCAGCATATAAAATAGGACGCCAAAATACCCTGCACTGATAAAACCAGCCAACAGTTTCGGCGTCAAATCTTTCGTTTTGATTTCTCGGTTACGCGCAGAATTACGGTCATCATTGGCGATGCGCTCTAAATCGATGTCCAGTTTACGCATCTGAACGCTAAATTCTTGTTCAGCCTTCTTCAGCGCCAGCAACTGATCCGGCGTAGCCATAGCAGCGGCTGCAAGTAATTCTGTTTCGGAGCCTTCAGGTTTGCCTAGCAAAGCCTCCGAAATGGCTTTGGTTGCCATACCCGCCAGCGGACCGCCAACAGCGCTGGCGATGCTAGGGGCTACCGTCCTGACTAGATCAAGAAGTTTATCCATATTATCGCTCCAACATAAAATTAAGATTTGGATGGCGGGGATAGGTAACAGTGCGCTCACCTTCCGGGCATTTATACTTGATAGTGGCAAGCAAAGTGGCGCGGCCCTGGGCAATAGGTTCCGTATCGGAAATCGTCAGTAGATAAGTGAACGTATCAATCTCTGGCCCGGCTGGACCCGTGAATCTGGTCATGCTTGGCGTCGCTTGGTGGATCATCCCAGCACCATCGCGCACCGTCACTTCAAACCCTTCGACAGAGCAATCATCCCGTTTCTTGACCCGCGCTACTGTCACGGTCACCGGCTGGCCAATCTTTGCTGGTTCAATGCGAAAGTGTTCCGGTGCCCAAGCGATAATTTCATTTCGAAACCAACCAAATTTTTCGCCAGCCGTGTACCCGCCGACAGCCAAGGCAAAGCTGGCGGTAGCAAACTGTACGATGGGAGTTAATTTAGGTAACTCCATTTATTCCTCGTCTGTGTCTTCGGGCTTAATCCAGAGTTCTGAATAGGCTTGATCAGATAGCCCCCGTAGTACCGCATGGGAGTAGGGGACTGCTGCATACTTGTAGCCGGATGGCGTTTCCCATGTCACCATAATTGCCACCGCTCCATCCGCCAGGGCGGTTGCGATCATCTGCTGGGCCGCTTCGGCGAAGGACACCTCGTGGTGTTCCCCTGGCGCATCCGAATCGACGATCTTGATACGGCGCATGGTTTACCCCCTCCCGGCTTTCATCCGTACACGCCCGCAAATCACCTGGCCCCGGAACCACGCGGCGCCATCCACTACCTCGCAAGTCTCTGGCGGTGCCAGGGCGCCATCGCGCCAAGTTAGGACTACGAAGCCCTGCTGTTGGTGTCCTGGGATGCCCAATCTATAATTGAACTGTGGCCAATTAGGATCGCCCAGCATCCCCGTTTGAACGCCATAGATGCGCTTAGACCAGTGGTTCAGGGGGCGCACATCCAGGGCATGGGTGTCGCCGGATATAATGGTTCTGCCGCTGCGGCTGGCATTGTTATATCCCGCGTGGATTCCGCCGTGGTAGCGGTGGACAAAAGAAACGTCCCCCACATCCAAGCGATATGTCATTGGCCAATCCACGAATTGATCTTGCAAGCTGAAGGCGCCCATCCCTTCAAAGGCAGCAGCATGGGCCGCTAAATACTTGTCATATCTATCGTCGTGGTTCCCGCGTATCCAGTAACAGGTGGGATCGCCAGCGGCTTCCCTTAACTCCCGTAAGTGGGTCTGACCGGCAGCGAGTTCCTCCGCCACATTGGGCTTCTGGTTGTCGGACCACATCAGCGGCGGATGGCGAGAGACAGACCCCATATCCAGCGCATCGCCATTACAAAACAAAAAGCCCGGCTGTATGTGCCGGGCTAGAATCAAAAGGGCTTCATGTGACAAGCTGCGCGGTTGCGATAATGACCGCCAATGGCAGTCAGAGAAAACTATTCCCACACCGTCCTTGATGGCGGGAACCTCCATCACCAGGGCGCTATTGTGTTCCTCAGTCTCAGACCACGGCTTGCTGATCGGCTCGCGCGCTAGGCTGCGGGCTGAACTTCTAATGTCCGGTTTATTGTACAACTGCATGGCGCGCTGGTATCGGTTACGCATTGTCTCATACGGTAACCCCTTTGCTTTCGCAGCTACCATAACGGAACCATGCTCCGCTACCGCTTCATAAGCCGCCTTGATGGCGGCGCGGTCAGTCTTGGCTACCATGATGGTCCTATTGCAAGAGGCTTTCTTGCGGATTTACCAATGGATTGAGGGGGGGCTGTAGCATCGCCCCACCAGCACCAGCCACGTTTTGCCCAAGCGCCTGCATCGCAGGACCGCGTGGTGCCACCATCGCCCGCTGGAAGGCTTGGCGGGCTGCTGGGGTATAGGCGCCATACAAGCCAGCGAGAGCCATAAGCGTGGGGATTGGATAACTGAACCCCGCGCCACCAGTAAGGGCGCCACCCACGGCTTGGCGTGTTGCTGTCCCAGAGTCATTGACAGTTGGCGGCAATACACCACGCGCACGATCTGACAGGTCTTGCATTAGTGCTTCGCCACGGGCGAAACGTCCACGGTTTACAGACGCATCGCCAGCCCGGACGGCAGCGGAAAGTTGCGCTGGACTAAACACCCCCTCAACCGCGCCTGGGCTTGCAGCGGCACGGTTCACCCGCATGAAGTTGGCGTAAGCTTCATCAGCCTTTTTAAGATCGGGCGCCAAGTTCGGATTGGTGCGTTCAAACCAATCCTGCATGGCGCTACGCACTTTCTTGAATGCGTCACCCAAGCTACGTTCAGAAGCCATGGCGGAGCCGCTGTAGCTTTCGCCAAGCTTCCGCATATCGCTCACGATGTTTTTGTATTGATCCGCTGTAAGTTGCCCGCTTTGCAGTTGGCTGATCAACTTATCATCCAACTCGCGGCGCAAAAGCCCTGACATTTCCGGCGTCAGATTGGTTCGCATCACATTCGCCAGATCGCGCCCTAACTCTTGGTCAGGCGCTAAAGGCGAAGCGCGAGAAATGATGTCATCATACCTGTTGGAAATGATACCACCAACAGTGTCAATCAATTCACGACCAACCGGGCCAGAAACGATCTTTTGCCCAATCGGCTCTAGCGCCCGATTGGCAGCAGCCGTGTTGAATGATTCAACAGACTCACGCATGGCGCCCGCAATACGCGGGCCAAGCACCGGAACAGAAGTCAGCGCGCTTTCAATAGAACGGGGAATGCCCCCCATTACCTGGCCGGGCGTCATTTGAACGCCTTCAGCCGCCAACTCTTGAACCCCAGCCGGAAGCTTCGGCGCAATGGCGCGACCAAGCGCATAACCAAGAGGACCGCCAATAGCGCCAAGCATGGCGCTCGTGCCGACCTGTTGCGGCTTTTGCTCCGCGAACTCGCCAGAAGTTACCGGCTCCGCAAGACCAAGCGCCGCACCTTGCAAACCACCAACCCCAATAGAGCCAGCCAAAGATTGCGGATTGCGGGTGGCTAAAGCCAAAGCCGTAGCAGGAACCAAACTGCCCGCCATACGGGGGAGATCGACACCTGTATCACCAGCAGCCACGCGAGACTGTTGGTAAGCCCGCTCCCGCGCCACTGTCTGCTGTTGGATGTCTTCTGGCGTTGCTGGCGTCATACCAAGCGCGCGAGTAATCGGGCCAATAACCGGCGCCCTGTTCACCGCACCAGTAGCCGCATTAACCGCTTCAACAACACCACGCGGCAACATTTGCGTAAGTGCCTGTGCGCCCCCTTGGATCGGATCGAAGGCCCCTTGGGCGATAGAACCCATGGCGGTTGAAGGTTCTGCGCCGCCAGCCTGCATCCGCCTGATGGCGGACGCCATGGCGTCTGGCGACATACCTTCTGGAAATTCGATCTCTTGGCCGGAAGGAAGCGTGACGATGGGCATGGTTATTCAACCCTTCCGGTTGCGGGATTGTAGCGAAGGCGTTGTTGTGGTTGAGGACTAGGTTCCTGCAAAACTGGTGAAGGCCTTCCTTGGGCGGCTGCAAGTCCTTTTTCTCTAGCAGCTTCAGCAATCATCCGTAATTCATCAAGTGCTTTGCGTAAATCTGACGGAGAAAGACCAGCCTTGATTCTGGCAATCGCAGCTTGGGCAATTTCACCTTCACGGTTACTAACCGCGCCCGCTCCTCTAAGAGAATCAAACGCTTGTAAAAATGCTACGCCCTGCAATTGTTCCAAACGTCGCCCGAAATCATAAGCTGATGTACCGGGAATATTTTGCAGCGGCGACAAAACACCAGATGCCGTACTAAATGCTGGATGATTTAGAACCTCATTAATTTGGGAAATACTTCTATTTGAAGTTGATATAATTTCAGGGGCTTTTGCAATATCAATCCCTTGGGCTTGGCCCACTCGTTCTTCGCGTTCCCGTCCTGCGGTATCACGTGGAACCACCCCCATTGGGGTGCCAGTACGCCCACCAAGAATACCTGTTCCTGTCCCCATATCAACCGTACGAATACCCTCCGCGACCCGCGCACCCGGCGGAAGTTGACCGCGCCGCAATTCACCCGTTTGTGTCGGGAAGTACGGCACCACAACACGCTCGCCATTAGGCCCAGGTTCTTCCACCATCACCGGCTGCAAACCAACCCGCGTGGGGTTCGCCCGTTCAGCCAGAATACGCCAGCCAATCTCTGGCGGAAGCGAAGCCAACAAGCGGCGTTCTTCAGCAGAAATCGGACGGAGTGGCGGCGCACCAGAAGTAGGTTGCCCGGCTGGGGCTGGCTGCGCCTGAGTGGGAGCCGCTTGGGCACTGGTTGGTTGCGCTTGTGCCTGGGCACCCCGCAAGCCCATCCAGCGGCTAACAGGCGTCCCCAGAACATCGCGCCTATCTTCGCCACGCTCAATAAGCGCCTGAACCCCGCCAGGACCACCGAGCCAAGCGCCTTGCAAAAGAGCCTCTGGCGTCACTTCGTTGCCACCAACATTACGCCCAATTGCACTCGGAAGCCCCATGGAAGTCATGCGGCCAGCCTGAACTTGCATCGCCAATTCAGCAGCACGACGCTGGGCGTCTGGGTTTTCCAAGAAGTCACGCAATGTACGGACATTCTCAAAACCGGGGATGTTGAAGGTGCCACCCCATTGCCCATTCCATTCACCCCGGCGACTGATTTCGCCAGGAGCGGGGCGATAGACACCAGCATCAGCAGCCAAAGGCGCACCAATCTGATATTGCCCCGCATAGCCCTGAGAATTGACGACACCAGGACCACGGGCTTCGGCTCGGCCAAGAACATCCAGCGCGCGACCAATCGCAGCACGGCTAAACGGCCCATTGGTTTCGTCAGCAGATGCAGGCGCCCGTACCGGCGCAGCAGACGGAGCCGCCGCCCCTGCGGCGGCTGCTGCCGCTGCCGCGCTGGTCGGCTCGCCACCAGAAGCAAACCGGCTCACAGCCTCTTGATAGCGCCGCTGGTTTTGCTGCTGTTGCAACATATTAGTGACGGGCATCACGCTCTGAAGCGCCCCGCCCCGCTGGCCAGCCAAGGCAGCAAAAGCGTCCTGCATGGCGGCAATGCCTAAAAGGCGCCTTTGGTCCGGGGAAAGATCAGCATAAGGACTCTGATCCGGCACCGGATCACCCCCGCTTGTCGGTTCCCCGCCACCAAAAAGACGCGATAGAAATTCAGACATTGCGCGGCTCCTTACCGGAACAGGAGATTAAAGGCATTAGCCAAGCCGCCAGCAGCCTGACCAATGGTGCCAACTTGCTGCAAGAAGGAAGGCGTGGTTTCCGTCGTGGTGGTCTGCCCCATTGGAGCCATCCCAAGCGCACTCTGCCGAATCCGCAACTGCTCCACCGGATACTGCCATTGGCGCAGGAAGTCCTCATAAGCCTGACTCATATTCGCCTGGGTCAACCCGCGCTGCTGTTCGCCAGATTGGAACATAGCCTGCGCGCCGGTAAGTCCCGCCGTCTGGCCAAGGGCGCCAAGGGCGCCAAGTTGCTGGGCAGCGGCGAGAGCCTGCTGATTGCCCTGCAACCCGTAACCAATGTCACGGCCAGCCATTTCGCCCGCCTGCTGGAAGCCCTGGGAACGCAATTGCGCGGCAGTGCGGGCCGCTTGCTCCATCGCCGCCCGGTTAGTCTCGGCCTCCGCCACACCCTGGCGAGAACCACCAAACGCCCGCGCCCTCACTGCCTGCGCGGCGGTTTGTTGGTTTGCCATCTGACGGGAACGATCAATATCCGCCAGCGTGGTGTCGATCACCTGTTGCGTG
>Ga0209358_10002558_pt1 | contig 13759 bp, 19 predicted proteins | sample LauGreFa1BDMLBSN_2_FD_187574 | JGI IMG/M metagenome (GOLD analysis project Ga0209358, IMG submission 187574) | Freshwater lake microbial communities from Lake Michigan, USA - Fa13.BD.MLB.SN (SPAdes) (version 2) | ecosystem: Environmental > Aquatic > Freshwater > Lake | place: Lake Michigan, USA... | reverse complement strand
AAGAAAAGAAGTTAGAAGTAATTGACGGGTACACGATTAAATACCACGCGAATGGGGCCACCGTTTGGTCAAAGGGAAAAATGGTGGACGACCAGCCCGAAGGTTATTGGGAGTGGTACCGAATTGATGGCACGATTAAACGTTCAGGATATTTTAAAAAGGGAGAGCCCGTTGGCGAGTGGGTTACTTACGATGATAAAGGAAAAAAGTATAAGACAACCAGTAGGGGGAAAAAATAGCGGGGCTTGAAAACTTATCGCTTAAAAAGATGGCCCAATTCCGGCTTATAGGGCAACTCTTCTTTTATTTACTTAAGTAATTTTTTTGCTGCCGGTGTGAGTGAGTAATACGCCCACTTGCCGCGTTGAGTTCTTTCTAGCAATCCAGAATCTACTAACAACTTTAAGTGATGACTTACTGTGCTTTGGGCTAAACCAGTTTCAGGTGTCAGATCACAGACACAAGCTTCGGCATCATCACTATCAGCAACAGCCATCATCAACCCAAGGCGAGTCTGATCACCAAGTGCTTTGAACTGTTCTGCCAGGCTTGTAAGCGCCTTGGGCGAATACGAGAGTTTAAGAGTCTGGGCCATGGCCTAACTATACATTGACATTCTTCGATATGTGCTTTAATCTATAAATCGAAGATTATCGATGGGAAAACCATGAGCAAAGAGATTAAGTTGATCCAAGAGGTCGAATCATCATGCTGCGCCCCTGCTGCGTCTGAAGCATGCTGTGAGGTGCAACCCGATTCAACGGTGTGCTGCGAGACGGAAGCCGCTTCAACTCAACCCTGCTGCGCAACGAGTGATGTAACTTCTAAGGAGATGCTTCTTTGGAAATCTATCGGAATATTTCTTGCCTTAATCGCATCCTTTATCATCTCTGATTATTGGTTTGGTTCTTACTTAAAGTCTCAATTGGCAGGGTTAAGTGCAAAAACAGCTGATTCACTTGCATTCTTTATCTCTCACTCCATTGGACTGTTAAGTCTTCTTGCAGCAATAACAACCGCAGCAGTTTTCCTTCGTTCATTTATTGATGCCGACAAAGTCCGCAAACATATGGAAAAAGTTGGCTCAATCAGAGGTCATGGAATTGCAGCTGGAATTGGTGTAGCAACGCCATTTTGTTCATGCAGCGCAGTTCCAGTGTTTACAGGATTTATCCGGGGCGGAGTGCCGGTTAGTCAGGCAATCTCATTCTTGGTTGCTAGCCCACTTGTTAATGAAATTGCTGTGATCATGCTTGCTTCCACCGTAGGTTGGGCAATTGCTGGAGCATATGCAGCTATGGGTTTTGCAATTGCAGTTGGTGCAGGAATTGCACTTCGCAAATTTGCCAAGCCAAGTTTGACTGAGGTGACTCAAGTAAAAAGCCTTAACGTGATTGATTCTCAAGGCAATCTTGTTAAACCTTCAATGCAGAAAAGAGCTAACGCTGCACTTCTTGAAGCAAGAGACACCGTCAAAACAACCTTTGTATTCATTTTGATAGGTGTGGGCGTAGGCGCATTTATTCACGGATGGGTTCCAAACTCTGCAATTGAAACAATTGCTTCTTGGGGTCCAGTAGTGGGCGTAATCGCTGCGACATCTATCGGAGTTCCTCTCTATTCGGGGATTGCAACAGTGATTCCTGTTATTTCTGCGCTCGCTGAAAAGGGAATGCCAATGGGAACTTTGTTAGCTTTTGCGATGAGCGTAACGGCACTCTCATTTCCAGAAGCTCTGTTACTACGTAAAGTGATGAAACCAAAGTTGCTTGCAGCCTTTTTTGGAGTTGTTGCCTTGGGGATAATCCTGGTCGGAATTACCTTCAATATTGCACTGGGCTAATCACGGCCAATCCGGCTTATTGGGCGACTTTTCTTCAAATTATTGCTTGTTAACTTTTTGCCTTCTCACCAGGATTGTAGAACCAGTAATTGAGATAACAACTGCAAGTAGAAGTCCGGTGTATTGGGTAAGAGTTATTGCATCCTGCCAATAAGCCACACTTCCTAAAACGAATGAAAATTCGCCAATTTGGCTAACTCCAACACCAAGGTGAAATGGTGTTGCATTCATCTTGCCTATTTTGGCAATGAAAATAGTAGGTAAGCTTTTTAGTAAAACCATCATGACTAAGATTAAAAGAGCAAATGGCCATGCATCAGATAGTTGTGATGGTTGAATTAAGGTTCCTATGACAACAAAAAATAGAACTGCAAATAGATCTCGAAATGGCAGTATTGCCTTTCGAACCTCATCGGTGTCTCGACTTTGATTAATTGTTAGTCCGGCAATAAACCCGGCTAGTGCCATCGGAATGTTAAATACAACTGTTCCTAGAGCAGCTAAAACAAGGCCAAATGAGACAGAGTAGATTAAGAAAAGGTCTCGTTCCCATCGCACAGCCCTAAGTACTTTAGGCAGTATTTTTGATGCAAAAAATGCTAAAACAGCAAATCCAATCAATCCGCCGATTGCAATATATAAAGGAGTTTCACTTTTCCCAAACGCAGTAAGTATTACGGCAGCCAATGCCACACCAACAAGATCTTGGACTAGTGACCAGCCTAAGAGTGCCTCTTCAGTCATAGTGTTTGTAGCCCGCCTTGGACTGCGAGTTATATTAACAATTACCACACTAGATGACATTGCAATACATAAGGCAAGAATTAATGATCCAAAAAATGAAATACCAAGCCAGAAGAAAATTGGTGTTCCAAGCAATACTCCAAGAACCACCTGTGTTGGAACACCCCATAGGAGTGTCTTTTGTTCTCTGCTAATTCGTTTTAGGTCTAACTCAATACCAACCTCAAACAACAGCAACACAACACCAATATCAGCCAGTAAGGCAAGTTGATTGTTCTCCGCTACAAAACCTGGGGTAAATGGTGAAACCAATAGCCCAGTAAATAAGTAGCCAATTACTGAAGGTAAACCAACTCTTCTCGCGGCAAATCCCATGGTTGCTGCCGCTGTTAAAACTACCCCAACATTAAGTACTAAAGGTGCGGTTTCAATTACTGATGCCATCTCTGAATTATAGTGATTATTAACTTTTGAGGCTTTATGTATAACTTTCTCTATAGATAGTTCTCAGGATCAGAATTATGATTGTTTTCTTTCGCAGTAAGTGAAGTTATGCATCAGATTAAAGCCAGCTGATTTATAAAGCCGTTGGGCACTTTCATTGGTATGGTGCACACCAAGACAAAGATATTTCTCACCCAATTTCTCACCAGCAATAAGACACTTTTCTGTTAAGGCTTTCCCAAAACCACGGCCACGAAAATCAGTATGGGTTGCAACGGAGGAGATAATTACCTTCCCGGACTCCCAGCGGCAGAGTGCTGCAACAGCCACTAACTGTTGATTATCTAGAATCTCAACCCATTCAAGGATCTCTTTATTGCCAGGAAATACTGATGATTGTGGAGCATGAAGTTTTAGAAATGCATCAATCTCTTGATCAGATGAAACTCTTGGTTGGAACACATCTGCCTTAATAGTTGGTGCCCAATAACAATCCCACTCATCAACAACTTTGTATTCATCTGGAAGGGATGAGATGGCACGTGAATCAAGTGAGAAGCGATCCCACTCCTTTGGAATTGCAGGGGATGTGCCAAGGGCAACGCCATAGATGCCATTATCTTTCCTAGCGGTAGTGAAATTACGTTCATCATCAAACACAGCATTAATGAAATGGCTCTGCGGAATCCAAGCATCAAAGAATGGGGAGCTAGGGTAAAGCTTTGAATACCCCAGAGCTGCCTCTTTGTGGGATGTAGTAACCGTATTGTGAGTAGGCATATCAGAAAGGGTACTGATTATTTGTAGTAGATGTATTATTTGGACATGACCGATTACACAAATACAAATATCTCAGATCCAGCGATCAAGAAAATGCTGGAGGATTACTTTGAAGTTATGCACCGTCAAGATATGAATTTATTTGACACTGTTTTTCACAAAGATTGCGCTCTCTACTCAGCACAAACTGGTGAAATCTCCCTACGTCCATACGCTGTTTATCGTGATGTAGTAGCTAACCGAAAATCACCTGCCGATACAGGCAATGCGCGGAGAGATAAGGTTTTAATGTTTGACCAGATCTCACCAACACTTGCAGTAGTGCGCGTGCAGTTGGAGATGTTTGGTGGGGTAATGCAGGATTACTTAAATATTGTCTTTATTGGCGGTCGTTGGATGATCTTGGCAAAGATGTGGGAGCGCGTTGGGGATTCACCTAACTAAGCTTTCACCACCTACCTTAAAATCTACTTAATACCTATCTAGGATATCTCCATGACATTTGGCATTCACTCCGAGCAGTATGTGAACAACTACTCCAAAGAGCAGAATCAAAAATTCACCCAAGTATTTGGTGAGTTAACTCTTAAGTTTGCCGAGAAGATGAAGGCGCAAGTAATTGCTTCCGATGTTGAGGTGCAGGAGCTTGTGAAAGCCCATTATGAGTTTTGCTCACAATTTTGGACACCTACTAAAGAGGCATATAAGTCTCTTGCCACCACCTACATCCTGCCCTCACCATATCGAGATTCCTATGAAGAGGTTGCCCCTGGCTTAGGTAAGTATCATTACGATGCGATATGCATCTGGGCTGATAAAAACTTAGAGTAATTTTCTTTACTCTATGATCAGTAGATGAATTTACTGGCAGCAATAATTGGCTATGGATTTGGCATATTTGCCATGGTTTTTGGCGAATCTGATGATTCACCAGGGTTGCAAGGAATTGGCTTACTAACAATCATTTTCATCACCTACAAGTTAGTAACCGCCTATAAGAAAAACCGATCCTAGATTATTGATAAAAGCGGTATTACTAATAAGTTAGAATAATCTCGTGAAATTTATTATTAGCGTTATTGATGACCTATCAAACTCTGGCACACCAGCTGAAATGGCTGAGATAAATAAGTTTAATGATCAATTGCGTGCTAACGGCCAATTTATCTTTGCTGGCGGCCTTGCTGCTCCAGAGAGTGCTGATGTAATCGATAATCGAAATGATGCGAATTTGTCTACTGGAAAACCACTATTTGCTAGCAAAGAGAACTTCTCTGGCTTTTGGTTGATCCAAGCAGAAAGCATTGAAGTTGCAAGAAGATTAGCATTTGCTGGATCTAAGGCTTGTAATCGTAAGGTTGAGCTTCGCCCCTTACTTGGATAAGTATTTAACTTACTTTAGATCTAACCATTTCTTTCGTTCAGCTTTAGGTAATTTCTCAATTGCATAACGAAGAGAAGTTCTTCCCATCTTGGCTGAGTTTTCTTTTAGAAAGCCTCTAAGTAATGAAAGATTCTTCTTGCCAACCTCACGAAGTGCCCAACCAGATGCCTTTTGAATCAAATCATGCTTGTCATCAAGGAGCATTTTCACAATTGTGATGGTGGGCTTTAGCTCTCTTTTTCTAATGTAGGCAAAGGTAAAGAGAATGGCGCTACGCCTTTGCCATAGATCCTTACTTCTTGCTAACTTTTTTAACAGTTGCTTGGAGTCTGATCTTGGAATCAAATACCCACCCATGATTGGGGCGGTGACATCAACTAGATCCCAGTTATTTACCCTGCCCCTTTTTATTTGCTTTAGGTAAAAATCAAACAACATCTTCTGCGCTGCTTCACCCTTAGCTCGCTTATATTGCATGGTAATAATGACCAATCCACACAGTCTCACCTCATGGAGTTTGGAGGAGGTTAATTTCTCAATCTCAGATAAAGAAAGCAGTTGATACTTTCTAGCAATCTGCCTGATTACTGGCACCCTCACACCAATAAATACATCCCCATACCCATACTCACCCTTTGCAGTTTTAAAAAAGCGCTGAGCAAGAATTGCTTGGGATTTGTTAGATTTCTTCTTTAACTCATTTATTGCATTAATACCAAGCACTACTGCCTAATTACCTTTTGTAATAATCCATCTTTTATATGGACCACTTTTAAACTCATAAACTTCAACTGGCTGATTGCGGTAGATGATGGTGAAATCTTTACCACCTATGTAGCGCATTGTGCCAAGTAGTAGGTAGAAAGGAATACCTGTTCCAGGTGCACGAAAACCTCTAAGTAAGCCAGAGCGCCAAGGCTTTGCAACAATTTTTTGAGAGGCTAAATCTGACTTATTAGCAACAATATCTCCATGTAGGCAGGCAATTTTCTCTACTTTTGATAGTGAGAGCACAATCTTGTCACCTTGCTCAATTATTTGGGCCATACCCAAATGGTATCAGCACTTTTTTGCTCTGGCAGGTAGTTTTGTTGAGGCATAAATAGCCTTTACAATCTTGTAATGGTTAGAGTAAAAACATTTGCACCAGTCATATTTGTTTTACTCTGGAGCACAGGTTTTATCGGCGCTAAGTACATACTTCCATACGCTGAGCCTTTTGTTTTCTTAACAATTAGATACTTCTTTGCCACCCTGGTTTTGGTTTTAATTGCCAAAGCATTAAAGGAGCCGCTTCGAATAAGTAAAGCGGCAATAAAGCAATCAATGATTGTGGCGCTTTTCTTGCATGTAATTTATATTGGTGGAGTTTTCTATGCGATATTTATTGATATCCCAGCAGGTATTACTGCGGTAATTGTTAGCTTGCAACCTATTTTGGTATCAGCTCTGGCCATTCCATTACTGGGGGAGAAGCTTTCATACCGCCAGGTATTTGGGTTAGCACTTGGTTTTATTGGAGTTCTCTTTTTGCTCTCACCAAAGTTATTTGAGGGAGATCTCTCTACCGGCTTTTCAACCTTTGGCATTATCTGCTGCGTTCTAGCACTCCTTGGAACAACCGCTGGTTATTTGCTGCAGAAAAAAGGGGGAGCAGATATTCCATTCCTGGCTGGAACCGCAGTTCAATTTGCTACCTCAACTGTGATCTTTGCTATTGCCTCTGTAATCTTTGAGCCACTCAAAGTTAAAATCACCTTGGAGTTTGTCTTAGCCTTAAGTTGGATTGTTTTAGCCCTTTCAATTGGCTCCATATTTTTACTCTTTTACCTACTAAGGCAGGACAGCGCCTCATCAGTTTCAAGCCTTTATTACCTTGTTCCACCCCTGGCTGCGGTGCAGGCCTACTACTTTTTTGATGAACGAATTAAGGGCATTGGATTAATTGGTATGGCACTTGCTGCATTGGGTACTTTAATTGTTACTAAGAATTCAAAAACAGCAGCGCATTAATTACTGATTTAAGAAGATCTTGTATTGCACACGATCTGTAATTGCAACCTTGTCATATAGTTTTCGAGCAGTTTCATTATCTGGGGCAGTTGTCCAGTAAAGCCGCTTTGAACCCTTAGCAATTGCAATATCTTCAACCGCTTTAATAAGCGCCCTACCAACACCCTTACCTCTCACCTTTGGATCGGTATAAAGATCTTCTAAGTAACAAAAATCCTCAACCGCCCAAGTTGATGGCCGAAAGATGTAATGAGTAAAGCCAACAATCTCACCATCTAATTCAGCAAGTAAGCCATTGATGTTAAAGCCAGAGTTTAAGCGCTGCCAGGTTAATTCAAACTGTTCATCACTTAACTTAGATTTATAAAAAACTATGTACTCTTTAAATAACTCAAGCCATCTATTTTTATCACTGACTGTGATTGGGCGAATTTTTATGCTCATATCGCAATCATATAAGAGTTTTGAAGTTACTGCGAGTGATCAAGCAATATGCCATAATTAAGTACTTCAATTTGGCATCTAAATGACTCGGATAACTCCGGGTCATTTAATTTATTTTACAGTTTTGTCCTAGTATTGATAAGTGAACTCAATTAGAAATGTTGTTCGAATAGTTGCAATCGCAAATCTTGCATACTTTTGTGTGGAGTTCTTCTTTGCCCTAAGGATTGGATCAGTATCCCTATTTGCTGACAGCATAGATTTTCTTGAGGATGCCTCCGTTAACATCCTGATCTTTGTGGCAATGGGCTGGAGCTTGTTGGCTAGAAAAAGATTAAGTAAATTCTTTTCTCTCCTCTTACTTGTCCCTGCTATTTCTGTATTGATCTCAACCATCTTTGAGATAAATAATCCATCAACCCCAGATGCGATCTCATTAACCGCGGTCGGAACAGGGGCGTTAATAGTTAATTTCTCCTGTGCTTTTTTGCTAGCAAAATTTCGAAGTTCGCAAAAAAGTTTGGTACTAGCTGCATATTTATCAGCTAGAAATGATGCGCTTGCAAATGTGGCAATCATTTCCGCCGGCATCACTACTATTTTTTGGAGCAGTGCTATTCCAGATTTAGCAGTTGGCCTTGCTATTGGGATGCTAAATGCTGATGCGGCAATAAAGGTGTGGCGAAGTACTGAGCATTAAGCAAAACCACAGTATTTAAAGACCTCTCAAAATAGCCTTAAGGTAGAGTGCTCTCATGCAGATGCAATTAGCCATACTTGTTTTCCTAATCGCATATCTATTGATAGCAAGTGAAAAATTTAATCGTGTAGCAGTCGCACTGGGTGGCGCAGCTGCCATGATCGTAATTGGTGCAACTGATGCAGATGCAATTTTTTATGATCATGATACTGGGATCGATTGGAATGTAATCTTCCTATTGCTTGGCATGATGATTATTGTGGGCGTTATCCACAAAACTGGGTTATTTGAGTATCTGGCTATTAGGGCAATTAAGAAAGCAAAGGGTGAGCCAAAGCGAGCACTAGTTTTTTTAATTATTTTAACCGCGATAGCAAGTGCAATTTTAGATAATGTAACAACTATTTTGCTGGCAGTACCGATGACTTTGGTGGTTTGCAAACAGTTAAATGTTTCACCGGTGCCATTTATCTTGTCCCAAGTTTTTGCCTCAAATATTGGGGGCGCGTCAACTCTGGTTGGTGACCCGCCAAACATAATCATTGCTAGCCGAGCAAATCTTTCATTTAATGACTTTTTAGTTCATATGGCTCCTTGGGTGATTGTTGTAATGATGGTGATTACACCCATGCTGGTTTTTATGTTCCGCAAAGAGTTAGTTAACACTGCTGCTGATAGAGCTCGAATAGATAAGCTTGATGAAAAATCTTACTTAAAAGATAAAGTCTTACTGAAGAAAAGCCTATTTGTATTAGGTGCAGTAATGATTGCATTTGTGCTTCATACCGCACTTCACTTAGAGCCATCAATTGTTGCGATGTTAGGTGCTGGTGTCTTGGTGGGAATCAGTAGATTAAAACCAAAAGATTATGCAATGGATGTTGAGTGGGCAACACTTGTGTTTTTTGCTGGCCTATTCATAATGGTTGGTGCACTTGTTAAGACTGGTGCATTAGGAGAGTTTGCTCAATTTCTAAAGGATCAAGTGGGAGATCAAGCTTCCCTTGCTGCGATGGTATTGCTCTTTGTCTCTGCAATACTTTCTGGAATTATCGACAACATTCCATATGTTGCAAGTATGTCACCGGTTGTAACTGAGTTATCTGCGGGCATCTCAGATCAATATGGAGATGTGCTTTGGTGGGCATTAGCATTTGGCGCAGATTTTGGTGGAAATGCAACGATAATTGGCGCAAGTGCCAATGTGGTGGCAATTGGATTAGCTCATAAAGCTGGAATTAAGATCTCATTTTGGCAATTTGCTAAATACGGTATTCCAGTAACTTTAGTAAGCGTTGCTATGGTTGCACCATATATATTAATTAGATATTTCTAATTAACCTTTAGCACTTACAGCGATCTACTTCAGCCACGCCGGCTAGCGCCTCTTCAATATGCTGGCCGCAGCCATCCCAGGTTGGTTTGCCACATTTGTAGCAGGTAACACGTGAACACATATTTAAACTCTCCTTTCCTTAACTTGCTAAATACTAATATACCCCCTAGGGTATAGCCATTGTCAACTTTAACAGAAGTTTTTAGCCAGGAGGTAGTCACAATGTCAGCCAAAAAAGTGGCACATGTTTTAGCTGATCAGGATCAGCTGGAGTTAATAACTAAGCGAGTAAAGCGGGCCAACGGACAATTAGCTGCGGTAGTGCGAATGCTAGAAGAGGGCAGAAATTGTGAAGAGGTAGTAACTCAGATGTCTGCTGTTGCTAAGGCAGTGAACACCGCTGCCTTCACATTGATCTCTGCCAGCTTGAAGGAGTGCTTAATCGAAGATAAATCCAACTCTGAGGCGGTAACTGCTCAATTACAAAAACTGTTTTTATCACTTGCCTAAAAAGGAGAATACATATGAAGAAAATCTCTGTAGTAATTGCCATCTCCACATTACTTTTATCTGGATGTAGTTCGGCCAGTGACAGTGCAAATTTAAATGTTGCTGAATTCTCCGCTAAATCACAAGAGGCAGGAGTGATTTCACTTGATGTTAGAACCGCCGGTGAGTTTGCTGAGGGGCATCTAGTTAATGCGCTCAATATAAATGTTGAGTCAGGAAATTTTGAAGCAGAAATTGCAAATTTAGATAAAAACGCCACATACGCTGTTTACTGCCGAAGTGGCAGAAGATCAGCAGTAGCGGTGGATTTAATGAAGAAAGCTGGATTTAACAATCTTTATAACCTAGATGGTGGAGTTATAGATTGGAGCGCTAGTGGCTTGCCACTAGTTAAGTAAAATAATGTCAGAGCTTAAAAGAGTAATCATTATTGGTGGGGTGGCAGGCGGTATGTCTACTGCAACGAGATTGCGTCGGTTAAGTAATGATTTAGAAATAATAGTTTTAGAGCGAAGTAATCATGTATCTTACGCAAATTGCGGTCTACCTTATTATGTAGGCGGCGTCATTGAAAATGAGAGCTCACTACTTCTTCAAACTCCCGCTTCGCTTCATGCCAGATTTAGATTAGATGTGCGGATAGCCAGTGAGGTTCTTTCAATAAGTCCAGATAGCAAGAGCCTGCAAGTTAAAGACTTGGTTAATAATTCTGAGTATGAACTTAATTATGACAAGTTGGTATTGAGCCCTGGCGCAACACCAATTGTTCCACCTTTGCCAGGAGTTGAACGTGCAATGACATTGCGCACTGTTGAAGATGTTGAAGCTATCGTGGCTAAAGTTGTTCAAAAACCAAAAACTGCCGTCGTGATTGGTGGCGGGTTTATCGGCGTTGAAATTGCTGAAAATTTGATTCACAAAGGGATTAAGACGGCAATAGTTGAGGCTTCAGATCAAGTGCTAGCGCCATTAGATTCTGAAATGGCTACCCTTGTTGCAAAGGAGATAAGAGCAAAAGGTGCTGACCTTCACCTTGGTGTAAGTGCAAAGGAAATAACGGATCACTCAGTTGTTTTAAACTCTGGTTTAGAGTTATCGGCAGATCTAGTTATTTTAGCAATTGGTGTCAGGCCTGATGTTAGTTTGGCAAAATCTGCTTCACTTAATATTGGCGCACGCGGCGGCATAATTGTCGACGAGTTCAATTTAACTAGCGATAAAAATGTTTATGCTGTTGGCGATGCTACTGAAAAAACGGATTCATTAGATGGATCAGCCACATTGGTGCCACTTGCAAACATCGCAAATCGACATGGCAGAGTAGTTGCCGATCACATTCTCGATCGTAAAGTTAGACATGTAAAGACTATAGGCACGGCAATTGTTAAAGTCTTTGATCTTATGATTGCAACAACTGGTTGGAATGAGAAACGACTATCTAAGACCACAATTGATTACAAAATAATTCATGCTCATCCAAATTCACATGCTGGTTACTACCCTGATGCAAAGCAAATGGCCTTAAAGCTAATTTTTGATGCAAAAAGTGGTGAGATTTTAGGTGCGCAGGGAGTTGGCATTGAGGGGGTTGATAAACGAATAGATGTGATTGCAACCGCCATTCGAGGAGGAATTACCGCACCGGAATTGGCGGATTTAGAGTTGGCATATGCACCTCCCTTTGGCTCAGCGAAGGATCCAGTTAATATGTTGGGTTATATTGCTGAGAATTTACTATCTGGTTTAACTAAAAATGCGCAATGGCATGAAATTAACTCCTACCTCGATTCCGGCTATCAATTGCTTGATGTCAGATCAACTACAGAATGTGATCAAGGAATGATTCCTAGTTCTATAAATATTCCTGTAGATGAGATTAGAGAGCGAAAATTAGAGATACAAAATAAAAATATTTTAGTTACTTGTCAGGTTGGAGTCCGGGGCCACACAGCAACAATGTTGTTGCAAGAACTAGGTTTTAATGCGGTGAATCTAGATGGTGGTTACTTAACTTGGAAGAATTCACCGGCGGCAGTCAAAGAGCTAGTAAACAATTAGCCCAGTTATCAAAGGAGCAGAAAATGTGCAGTAGAGCAACATGTCGCAAGTGTGGAAAACCAACCTGGCGAGGTTGCGGCAACCATATTGAAGAGGCTCTTAAAGGTGTGCCAAAGAGTCAACGCTGTGCTGGACATGCCAATGATCCTAAGCAACCAGGGTTTTTCGCACGCTTGTTCAAGCGATAACTTCACAACTTAAAACAGCCTCCCCAGTAAAGTTAGATTGTGAATCTTCATATACATTCGGCGACCGCCAGTGATTTTATTAGGTTAAAGAATCTACGACTTAGCGCATTAAAAGATGCACCTTATGCCTTTGGGGCTAAGTATGAGGATGAATTATTGATTCCAGATACCCAGTGGCAGGAGCGACTAAACAACACCTATTGGTGTTTTGTAGTTGCAGATGGTGTTGATATTGGATTACTTGCAGTAGATAAAGCAGATAAAGATCGCAATAGTGATTGCTGGTTATCTAGCTGGTGGATTAACGAGGATTTTAGAGGCCAAGATATTCCACAATTAATGTTGGAATGGGTAGTGAAGTTATCGAAGGAAAATCAGTGGCAAATAATTGGTTTGGGTGTGTGGCCTGAGAATTTAAGGGCCAGGAGTGCATATAAAAAGTTAGGATTTGTGGAGGCAGATAAGCCATTACCATCTAGATCTAAACCAGGTCAGATGTATCTAGGAATGTATCTTAAAGTAACGCATAGTAGTCCTAATGATTTATTCATTTGATAAGAATATGTGTCTTTGGAATTTGCTAACCGCTTTTCATAGTAGCAATTCCAAGTTAATTGGTAGATAATTAGTGCATGGAATATAAAGAGTTTGAGAAAAAACACAACCCATTACAAGGGGATCCACTAGTGGCTTGGTTTGATGATCCAAACACAACGGATGAGCAGATTATCGATTTTCTAGGGCCAGAGTTCTTTAAAGAAAACCTGCCAGTACACGAGCATTCAATCGAGGTTATTAGCAAGTAATTTAGGTACTCTTAATAAATGAGTAAGTTAGAGATTGATCAGTATATTTCAGCTCAAAAAGAGCCTGAGAAAACCTTGCTTAAAAATATGCGCAAGATGATTTTAGAGATTGAACCAGAGTTAAAGCAGGGGATCTCTTATGGAATCCCAGCCTTTAAATTAGGAAAAGATGTTGTTTGTGGAATCGCTGCCCGGCGTTCTGGTTGCTCCTTTTATCCATTTAGTGGCTCAGTGCTAGCAGCCTTGAATAAAGATTTACTCATTTATAAGCAAACAAAGAGTGCTTTGCACTTTGATGCACCACTTCCAAAAACTTTGGTGAGAAAACTGATGACGCAGCGAATGGTGCAGATAATGGTCAAAAGAAAAGGTAAGTAAAGTTGTAAGATCCGCTTATGGGAAAATCAAACAAGCCAAAACAGATGTGTGATATCCCGCAAGCAGAGCTAGATAGATATGAGAAATTAGATCAGGAGTGGCGCGAATACAACATCGCAGCCCCAGCAAGG
>Ga0209358_10002557_pt1 | contig 13759 bp, 4 predicted proteins | sample LauGreFa1BDMLBSN_2_FD_187574 | JGI IMG/M metagenome (GOLD analysis project Ga0209358, IMG submission 187574) | Freshwater lake microbial communities from Lake Michigan, USA - Fa13.BD.MLB.SN (SPAdes) (version 2) | ecosystem: Environmental > Aquatic > Freshwater > Lake | place: Lake Michigan, USA... | reverse complement strand
CTTGATTGAAATTACCCAATGGAGTATTATCAAACTCCCATAATCGTGGCCATCCGCTATGCGGCGTTCTTATACAAATCATCATAGTTATTGATTTAACCGCACTCATAGCTATTCCGTTTGTTAATTTAATATAATTCTGTCCTGAAAAAAACATACACTTTTTACCTTCTATATTCATTACTGGCACAGAGCCTACAACCTGAGTCGCTAATGTACCACATCTATCTTCCGCAATTCCCTCATAGAAGTCCCATCTAGCAAAGGGGTATCCTGGTGGTTGATTCAGTCTTAGAATAGATTCGGGAACTGGGATAAATTGATTAGCATTAAATATCCTTGTAGATAATACGTATCCCCCGTAATTATTGTACCAATCTATTTCAAATGGCAACGACTTTCCTTGAGTTAATGTGAATGGCGTGGATTCGTATACGGAAGGTCCCTGGTCATACCACTTTTGTAGAATTTTTTCATTATTAAATCTAATACTTACACCGTCATCGGTTTGTACCCAGAAACGTGTCACAAGTTGACCCTTTTCCAAACGCAAGGAGGATTTTAATCTTAAATGTATTCTATCTGTACCTATATTAAAAGGGGTGTAGTTACCGTTATTAGATATTTCTACTAACTTATCTTTTATAAATCTACCATAATATAAACTTGTTGGTATTGATCCCGATGGTGCGTCCCAATCATAATCCCATTTATAAGCATAATAATACACGCCTTGAACCTCATTATCTTTTTCTGGTACTATTATATCAATGCCCAAACACCTTTTTGTGGCTGGAATAACCAGGTTTGTATCAGATGAATGTAAATTTTTATATAAATCACGAAAGTAACCTAAAACATTGCCCCAATTCATAGCATCATATTTATCTTTTGTACTTTGCGGATCACTTTCTGCCAAGTTTAATTCACGACAATTGTACGTGAAACTACCGCCTGTTTTTATAGTACATTCACCATTTGGGTAAAAAATCCCTCCATCAAGTAAACTATCGCATTCCTCCTTAGTATATAATCTCAGATTTCCGTCTCCACTAGGCCTGCCTAGTTTTTTACAATACGTAGGTATATTTCTACTCACTTTTTTAACATTATCAGACGGATAATCTGTGCCATCAGGTTGACAACCAGCCTCGCGGGCAACACGTTGTAGACAACTTAATGTAAATGGTCCATCAGTCTTACTAGATAAATCGCACTCATCAAAATCGGCACCATATACAAGAAAATTAGCAGCAGCCCGCGTTCGTGAATTTTGTGCTGTTGCTCCAATTTTAACAACGGAATTATAATAACCTAGTGCCTCAACACGTGTACATGTACCAAATCCGAAAAATTCATCGGGTGAGGCTAATGAAGCATCTTCTTTAATAATTTCTAAAGCCTTTGTAAACTTTTCATGAGGTTGACCTGGAGTAATAAAATATCCATTTCCGTCTCCTGATAGGATCTGTATTATGGCACCGTCCGAATTACACCCTACGCCAGTAGCCAATGATATTAAACAATCATTTGAAATTTTCCCCGTAACTGGATTTGGGTCACATGATTGAATTGCAGCAATAGGCGGTTCACCAGGTTTTGCCTGAGGTGGAGCTGCAGGCTTAGGACAATTTATATGATTTGTTATTATTTTAGAGGGGCACATTATAGCTTCGTCATCTGGATAAATAGCCACTCCGTTTGCGTCTGTTGGAATTCCAGTAGCGGTTTCCACACAGAATCCACAACGCCCTGGCACTAAATCTGCCATATCACACGTTTTAATTTTTCTACACCGTTTAATATCCTCCTTTTTTTGAGCTTCTTCTAAATTCCATATCCAATATCCATCCACATGCGATTTATCTAATTCGTCCTTATTAAATGGCTCATTTGAATCTCCCAATGCTCCAACAGATGGTCTATTATCGTCATTTACATACCACCAGCCACAACCTTTGGTATCTTGGCTATTGCGAGTAGGTAAAAGTCTTGGTTCAAGAATACTGGAACATTGAAGATTCTCTTTTTCAAAACCGGGGATTATGTCTGTTTCAAAATATTTGGCAATATCTGGCTTACTGTTCTTATTATTTGCAAACGTATCATTAATTACAAAAGCATCATTTAAATTATTCATAATATCGGATAGACCTGAATTTGTGATTATACCCTTATTTATGTTATTCCAAAACAGCCCTTCTTGTTTTTTTGTAAATTTATCTTGGGTATTATAAAAATTACCGGAAAACCCCTCTTTTTTTTTTATATTAATTAATACAAAATAGATTAAGATAAGCAAAATAGCTACAATAATTAGTATTGTAAGCCTATTATTCATCCTTTTCTAACTATCTATTTTAAAATAATATTATAGTACCGTGAATTTCCTGTCTTTTAGACTGCTATGGATTTTAGACCAACGGGCATTTCAAACCGGCACTTTCTGAAAGAAATTGTGCCGCGATTGGATATGACTCGTTGGTGACAATAGCCGGTTTGAAAAACCCGCCGGTGTAAAATGATTCTTAAAAACAATAAATCGCTTACGAATTATTGTTAGACTGACGGGCATTTCAAACCGGCACATATAAAAAATTGATACAAATATATATATAGTTATATAACTATAAAAAAAATGTCATCTATCCTTGAACAAGTTGAATATATTTCAAAGGATATTCTTCAAAAGATTTCAGAAGTAAAAGAAGGGTCAAATGCTCATAAGTTTCTACTTTTTACACCCGCACCGATTTTAATCGGGTGGGTGTAAAAAAAGACCCTTGATGATTCTCTTCAAATAATCATTAATAAGGCTCAAATTAATAAATACATATATGAACTTTATAGTCTATTTGATAAGTGTGAAAGCCTTCGTTATAAAATTACAAGGGCTAGCAGGGTTGTTTAATCTGAAAAATTTAAGGTATTTTATAATTTATATTTATGTAAAAACTACAAAATATCAGTTGAATAAATTGTATTAAATCAAACAGCCCTGCATGCCCGGATAGTTTGAAGGAACTTCGTACAACAGATGGCGATGAAGATATGAAAGCGTATAAAAAGGCTAAGGGCAACTGTCGTGGATTCAAAAGACTAAACTAAAGGGGGGTTAAACTTACAGACTTACCAAAGATGCCGGTTTGAAATGACAAGGGTCTAATTATTTACCTTTTTGAATATATTACGACTACCTAGCCTTCTCGATTCGCATTGAACGAATACTATCATTAGCCCACCCGCCATCACTACAGAAGTTAAACTCTTCATTGGGACCAATCACCTTGCTTCTGCCATCAAAATTACCCGTCCAAATTGTGAGCTTTAAACCTGGTGGAACTTTTGCGTAACTAGCATCTGATAATTCTCTACTGAGTTCCGAATTCATATCATGTTCGCCTACGCAAAACTCTTTATCCCAACCATGTACACCTGGATTAGGGTCGCCTGTGCAATGTTGATATATCATTACCTTCCCTGCTTTACAATCCGGCACCTTTGGGTCAGACTTTGGGTTTACCTCATCCAAAGACCCTTCGCATTCTTGATTACTTATTGAATAATATAATTCATATGATTCGTTCAATTGTGGCGTACCTTTAGTCTCTCCTACTTGATCTATGACATATTGTCTATTTATTTCAGATTGGTATCCTACCGTCCAATTATTACCTTGATACATACCCATTATTGCTCCTAAGCCCATACCAATATCTTCTATAACACCACCTTTCATTAACATTATTGACGAGTCTTTTGTCTTATGCTTCAAATAATAATTGATATATGGCGGACCTTCTCTTTGAATTCTAGTTGGAATTCCATACTTTTTTTGTATAGAGTTCATTATTTCAACAACATTAACACCATTATCGTCTTTCGTAGTTAAAAATACGTGAGAATATGTTTCATTCCGTTGGCCTATGTTTTTCCAATTATCCCTACTTGCCGTCCATATCCACCCGCCTGTTTGATAAGCTGGGTTTTTATTTCTATTATAATCTACTCTATCATCAATAAGTCCTAGTTTAAAATCACCTAACTTGTTGAAAAAAAATCCGCCAAAGCATTTAGCCCCAGCAGGTAGTGGTGTTGGTGGTATCATACATAAAGTCGGGCTATACGCAGGCATTATCCATTTATTTTCCATATCCTTTTTACATAAAATTTCATCTAGTGTATAATCAAATATGCGAACCCACGATATCAAAAAGTCTTTATTATATTGCTCGGCACTTGTGCCTATATATAAGGTATCAAATACACGGTTTTTAAATGCCGTATCAGCTGAAAGTGTTGTGAATCTTTGTCTTTGTATTCCATTTATAAATAATGTCATACCTTTAAAATCGGCATCAATTGCCCAACCTAAATGATACCATTTTTTTTCCATTAAAGCACCTTCTTCAGGAACTGCCCACATGCTTGGACCTACGCATCCTTTCTGTGAATACATCCCGATTCCCATCTTTGAATCCGGTCCCAAACATCCAAGTATCTGGTCGGCACACCCAGAGCCGCCTAAAGCGACATTTGTTAATTCCCATAATCGCGGATAACCTCCAGTAAAGCTATTTATATAAACCATCATAGTTATCGTTTTAAAAGTATCCGTGGATATTGGCCCTTGGACTTTTATATAGGAATCATTTCCATAAAATCGTGCCCCCTGAGGATTTTGTACAACCTTTTTAACCTTCGACTTAAACCGGCATAATCTATCATCCAGTCGTTGTTGACTAAAATCCCAGCTGGCAATTGGGGATCCAGGAGGACAGGCCTTTTTATTGATACTTCGCAAAATTGCTAACGTTTTAACTGTTATTTTTTTCGCTTCTTCGGCCATTTCTTGTGTTAGTTGCTTATCTATCGGGGTTGTAGCATTTTTAGCTTTATTTATATAATATGCTTCTTGTAATTTTGATTTAGTTATAGCAGGATTTTTTAATAATTCTTCCTCAGTTTGTAAACGACATTTTTCGCCCTTATAAGCACATAGTGTACTTAAATCAGTTGCCATTGATATGCCTAAACAATCAAGGACGTTTTTCTTCTGTTTCGTGGCGTCCGTCTTATTTCTCATAGATTCAAATAATTCTTTAAAATAATTGACAAAATCTGCCCATTTTAATAAATTATAACTATCTGCTGTAGTTACCGATGGAAATTTAAAACCATCCCTTTGGCAACCAGACTCAAGGGCAACGCGTTCTAAACAATACATATCAAAAGGGCCTTTCTTATCTGGATCATATTCGCACGGATCATAATCAATGCCATACACTAACCATATACATGCGTTTTTAACACGTTTATCACCATGATTCTTTGCGTAGTCTATTATTATTTTGTACATATTAGTTGCGTCCTGTTTTCTTATGCGTCCATCTCCTACTAATTCACCTTTCAAATCAAATATGGCATCCTTTTTTAATATAGATTTAGTTATTTGATACATATTGTAATTTTCTCCTAAGCGTGTATAATAGCCATCTTTATCTCCCATTAAAATTTTAGCAATAACCCCATTATCCGTATAACCCAGTGTTCTAATCAAACTTAATAAACATTCCTTACTTATAGTTCCCGTTAAAGGGTTTAGTGTACATAAATCTGTTAATACTGTAGTTTCATATGGGATTATTTCACCTCTATACATATCTCCAGATTTAAGAGTTTGGCCTTCATTAGTATAAATAGTTTTACTAATTTTTATTGTCTCTGGCGGTGGACACTTTTTCGGATCTACAACAACATTTTCACACGCAAGATTTATATCAGTAGCATATTTAGATTTTCCATTAGAAACTGGCACAGCTATACCCTTATCTAGACAAAATCCACAATTTGGTTTTATATCGGCGGTCTCACAAGAACGGACACTACTACAAGCCTTAATGTCTTCCAATTTTTGAGCCTCTTCTTTATCCCAAACCCATATTCCGCCTGGGTTAGACTTTAAAAAATTATCATCTAATGGGCCATTTACTGTACCTAATTCTGCTACACTTTGCTTATCTTCACTTGTATAGTGCCACCAACCACAAGAAATAACTGTACCTGGGTGATTTATACTCATATATTTTGGGCCTGTGATTGGCTTACATTCTTTATTATTTCTTTCTTCAAAGTTTACGGCAGGATCATCTTCGGGATCAAAAGGTAGAGAGTCGGGAAGGCGATTTTTAGAAGCCATTACATCGACATTAAATAAAACCTTATTTAAATTTTTCATATCATCTTTTAATCCTTTTCTAGTCATTAAAGATCTATTTACTGAATCACCAAAAAACGTGCCCTGTGATTTCGTAAACGTGTCTTCGTTTGTATAAAAATCACCAAATGGTTCTTGTTTTTGATAATATTTTATAAAATAAAGTGAAATTGCTATAATAACTATTGCGATTGATAAATAGAAAAGTAAGTTGACTCCTTTCATTCCTCTAATATTAACATTTTTTAGAAAATATAATATTTTCAAGGAATAATTGACTGTTATCTTTCTTATCAATCCAAGACCTATATTTTATACAGGTCTGATTAGAATATAGTATGAGTTAGATACTATAATAAGAATTTTACTTATAGGCTAGTACCAAAGTTAATTACACCTTCTTTCAGAGGGGTGTACTTAATTTCTGTACTTCACGGTATGCTTATTTGATATTTACCGTTGAATAGCTGAAAAATACATTGAAAATACTTACTTAATAATTATTATCCGGGCGAGCTGAGTTGTTTAATACCACTTATTCAACTTATATTTTGTAATTTTTACATAATATAAATTATAAAATACCTTTAATTTTTCAGATCAACCAACCCAGCTCACCCTTGTATATAGAGGAAATTATTGTTTTTAAAACGGTAATTTAAAATAATTACCGCTTAAAAGATACATAATTACTAGCTAATAAATATTTTTATTTGTTTATTTAATATTTATCTGGTCTAAATATTATTGTTATTCACAAAACCGGGGAATCTATCTTATATATTTGCCCGTTCATAACATTTCTATCATAAACTACAAGGGTGAGCAGGGTTGTTTTATCTGAAAAATTAAAGGTATTTTATAATTTATATTATGTAAAAAAAACTACAAAATATCAGTTGAATAAATGGTATTAAATCAAACAACCCTGCTCGCCCGGATAATAAAGTTAAGTACGCCCCCTTTTTAAGAGGCTTACTCAACTTTATGGTAATTTCACAGTTACATTCCTACATAAATTGTCCCTCTGACGGGATTAATTAACTTCGTTTAAGCTGGTGTGTATTAAATATAAAGCGATTCTTTATAAGAAGGCATTATCCATTTATTTTCCATATCTTTTTTACATAAAATTTCGTCAAGCGTATAATCAAATATGCGAAACCATGATATAATTATATCTTTATCAATTTGTTCTGAACTTGTACCTATATATAACGTATCAAATATCCTGTTTTTTAAATCTTTATCATCCACGGGCGAAGTCCATCTATTTCGTAATATCCCATTAATATATATCGTCATTCCTTTAAAATCATTATCAATTGCCCACGCAATATGATACCATGATTTTTCAGTTAATTTGCTTTCCTCTGGCAAAGCCCAGATACTTGGGCCCACGCAATTTCTCTGTGAATACATACCCACGCCCGCATTTGAATCCGGGCCTAAACATCCAAATATTTGGTCGGCACACCATGAACTTCCAAAAGCCAGGTTTGTTAATTCCCATAATCTTGGAGAGCCTCCGGTAAATTTTTTTATATATACCATCATTGTTATTGTTTTAAAATCACGAGTAGATATTGGCCCTTTAATCTTAACATATGTATCTCGACCGACGAAAGATGCCCCGTATTTCCCAAGACACATATCTACTATATGTTCAGACGAGTCGTTAATCACATGACAGCTCGAAACGGTATTTGCGTAGTTAATATCTTTTAAACATGCGTTATCAGCTGTTAATTTCACTTCGCGACCGCCACCAATATCTTGTTCCCACATAATTACTGCTAATCCCTTAGGAACCTTAACTGACTGAAGAGTATCATTATTATATCCCATGGCTATTAACTTATTAAATGGATATTCACCTACTGGTAATTGTGTAGCCCGCCCTCCGAAATTACATTCCGAATAAAATATGACATTTGACTTGGGTTTACAGCCAACATAATTTGATTTATACTTTCGCAATCTATCGTCAGGTCGTCGCTTATTAAAGTCCCAACTTGCAATTGGGGGGCCCGGTGGACAGCCCTTTTTATTGATGCTTCGCAATATTGCTAATGTTTTTGCTGTTTGTTTTTTAGACTCTTCCGCCATTTCTTCAGCCAATTGCTTTTCTATAGGCGATGTTACAATTTTTGCTTTATTTAGATAAAAAGCTTCATTTGCTTTCGATTTAGATATATATGGGCTTTTAAATAAATCCTCTTCAGTTTGTATTTTACACTTTTCACCCTTATAGGCACATAGTGTACTTAAATCTGTAGCAGTTGTTATACCCAAACAATCTATAATATTTCTCTTTTGTTGCGTTGTGTCGGTCTTATTTCTCATAGATTCAAATAATTCCTTGAAATATTTAATAACTTCGTTCCATTTGAATCCGTTAAAATTATCTCTTGTATTTACATTCGGGAAACTAAAACCATCCCTTTGACAACCTGACTCAAGGGCGACACGTTCTAAACAATATATATGAAACGGTCCTTTCTTTTTTGGATCATAATCACACGGATCGTACTCTGTTCCATAAACTAACCACATGCAAGCGTTTTTAACTCGTCTATCATTGGAATTCTTCGCATAATTTATTATGATTTTATACAAAGAAATAGCGTCCTGTTTTCTTATCCGTCCGTCACCCACTAATTCACCTTTTAAATCAAAACCGGCATCCTGTTTCAGTATGGCTTTGCTCATTTGATAAAAATCGTAATTTTCACCAATACGTGTGTAATATCCCTCTTTATCACCCATTAAAATTTTAGAAATCACGCCGTTATCAGTATACCCCAATGTTCTAATCAAACTTAATAAACAATCCTTACTTATAGACCCCGTTTTTGGATTTAATGCACATACATCGGATAAAAGTGCAGTATCAAACGGAATAACTTCACCATTGTATAAATCGCCGGACTTAAGTGTTTTACCATCATCCGTATATATAGTTTTTGTTATTTGTACTGATTCTGGTGGCGGACACTTTTTCGGATCTACAACAACCTGTTCGCAGGAAAGATTGGGGTCATTTATATATTTTGATTTTCCATTAGAAACAGGTATACCTATTGATTTATCTAAGCAAAATCCACAATTCGGCTGCACGTCAGCTGTTTCACAGGACCGAATTTTACGACAGTTTTTTACGTCTTCTTTTTTTTGAGCCTCCTCTTTATTCCATACCCATAAACCGCCTGGGTTATCTTTCGAAAAATTTTCATTTAATGGACCATTTACGGTACCTAGTGTAGCCAAACCTTGTTTATCTTCATTATCGTAATACCACCACCCACACGAAATGTATTTATCGGGGCCATTTAAGCTCATATCTTTTGGGCTGGTCATAGGCTCACATTCTTTTTTATTTCTTTCTTCCAACTCCGGAAAGGGGTCTTCATCGGAACTAAATGGTGGAAGGCCGGGAAGACTATTTTTAGATGCCAAGACATCAACATTGAATAGAACCTTATTTAGTGTACTCATTTCCTCGTCTAAGCCTTTATTAGTCATTAAAGATTTATTGAGTTTGTCTCCAAAATAATTTCCCTGAGATTGGGTAAATTTACTTTGGGTTTTATACAAATTTTCAAAAGGTTCTACTTTTTTAGCATACTTTATATATAAAAGTGTAAGAATTAACATAAATATCGTAATCATTAAATAAATAACTATATCATAGCCTTTCATCCCTAAATTAATGTTATCTTTTTTAAAACAACTTTTATTCTTTAGATTTCAGTAAATTATATTTTGTTTTGAAACAAACTATAATTTATCAATGTATTCACGTAACTTCTATGTCAGACGATTCTAATTATTTATTAAAAAAAGAAAAAAAAAATTCATCTAATTAGATACTTTAAAACTCATAGCATTCTTTCCTGAACTGATATCATTATTTATATATACGCTTCGGTCTATTTTATTATAAAATAAATAAAACCCAGACTTTGACGAAGGTATTAATGATACTTCACCGGGTTGCCCTGCTATAGAATCAACAACTTTCCATTTTGCTGAATTATTGAAATCCGCACTGTTCATGTCACCAGATTTAAATGTTGCTCTAAAACCATCTATTACTAAATATCCATTTGTTGGTTTACCAGATTTATTTAATATATATATTTCTGAATCCTTTGTGTCTGGTACATCTTGGGATACAAATACTGTGTTAATAGCAGTGTCTGAAGAAACGTTACCTTGGACAAATATAGGTCCACTTAAGTTTATAATATATGCTCCTGGAGCTAAATTAGGTGCTAACTTAAATTCCATTCCACTTGGTATTTTTGAAGCTACAACGGCGTCGCCCCCGCAACCTTCCGTGGGTTTGAAAGTTATCCCATAGCAGTCAGAAATAGCAGCGTCTTGAACATCTTTATCAAGATCGAAGTTAGCCTTCTTATGTATATCGTCATATAACGCCATTACATTCTTCACTGAACCTACCGAATTTGCCTTGTTAGCTGCTTCGAAATTGATTTTCCCATCGTCATTTATAGGTGCCATTTCACCTTTTCTATTACAATACAATATCGGGTTTCTTTTATTTCTATCAGTTCCACTTGAGCGATTAGATGATTGTGAATAAGTTGGACCGAGAACAGATACTTTCTTGCCGGCATTTCTGAATAAAAAGTCTAAGCATTCAATGCTATGCGGTCCGGTTTCAGAATTGCTACCTTTACACGGGTTAAACTCAAATTTACCATAACAATACATGTTATTTTCTTCGAGCTTTTTCAAATCCATACCTTCCATAAAATCCATATCCGCTGCATCCTTTTTTGTAAGGATTTTATCTATTATTTTATCAACTTCTAATGCTTGTTTTCCAGGATCGCCGTTTTCATAAGCTAAGCCATTTTTCAATGCGTTTGTAGTTGGATATCCTGTTCCTTCGCGTGAACAACCTGCTTTTATAAATAATGAGCGAATACAATCGTCTGAATATGTACCTGGTTTTTGTGCTTGCCCATTTACGATTTTATCGCAAGCACCTGAACGAAGACGGGTTTCGGCTTCGGTTGTTGATATCAATGGACCCGACGGGCATATTTTAACATCTTCTCCATCAGGTTCAACAAATGTAACAGGTATAACAATATCCATTTCAGCTGTCGATAAACTTTGATCCTTATCCCATATCCAGTACATTTTCTGCATATTTTCACTTAATGGTCTTTTCTGAGCCTCGGTAAGTAAACTTGACGATTTTACACTACCATATTTCGGAGGGCCAATAGATATATCTATAGGATCACCATTTATACTTTCAATCGAAACATCAAATGCCTGTCTACGCCCACGTTTCGCCACTTCAGGATTAATATGTTCAAAAAAGCCTGCTATAGCATACTTTGAGCTCGATTTGAGTCTTTTACAGCATTTCTTTGTACAACCGAAAAATAGAGCGTTCAATCCTGTTGCATTATATGTATGTGATGGATCTCTTTCACATACCATTTTTTCAGCGTCTTCCTTTTTGATTGTTTTATCACTAGTCATTATATCTTGAACATCTCTGTTATTAGGGTCGGGTGCATTTTCAAATGACGTATATTCCACATTTAATTTAAAATGCTCATTTTCAAACGTTCTTCTAATGATAAATTCATACTCACCACTAGATAATTTGTTTCCTGGTATGTTTCTCCCGTCATTTATCGCAACTAACGATATTTTTATATCTCTATTTGAAGGAATTAAACGAAGTTTCGCATCGAATTTATAGGTTTTAGCTTTTAGTCTATACTTATTACGAGCGTTTAATCTTCTTCCTTTAAAAACAAATGTCGGTTTCCCTGTACTTGGATTCATACAGGAAAGGCATTTTTGTGCAGCATTTGGTTCAGATAAACTTGTAGCGTTAGCACACTCCATTCTATCTTTTCTATAATCACAATCCGGTCTACTTAATATGAAATTTTCAGCAGAACATTTACCTACAGTAGGTACATATTGTGGTTTTTTATTTGCTTTTAAAGCATCCTCTCTTATAAAACTTTTAACTCTAGGGTCTATATATAATCCTGTATATTCCCGTTTTTCACCAGTAGAAGTTTCTCCATCTTTGATACATATTCCACAATACTCTCTAAAACGGCTGTTAAGAGCATCGCAATTCCACGATTTTAATTGTTCACACATTCCAACTCTTCGGGGAATATTTGGTTTATATTCATCTATTGGCTTATTTGTATACTTATTTGGTATATCAAAACGTATATCCATAAGCGTTCCGTCTTGTTTTTTGCCGTTTGCTTCATATGTACCTGTTTTAAACACTGCGTTTAATTTATCGTTACCGGGTTTGCCTAATGGTAGAATGTTATTAAGGTTAAACCAACTCTGCGTATCTGAATAATCATTGTACATCTTCTTACCCATTTCTTCATAGCGTTTTCTTCTACGGGAAATTACATCAGTATTTATTCCACCCTGAATGACAAATGGTTCGGTTTTTTTATATTGTTTAATTAAATAATAAATTAAAAACACTATTAATATTGTCAATAAAGCCAGCCCAAATAATTTTGGATATCCTAGCGACTTCATTCAGACTCTCTGATATATGTAAATTTTTTTATAAAATTTACAAGTGCGAGCAGGGTTGTTTGATCTAAAAAATTTAAGGTATTTATAATTTATATTATGTAAAAACTACAAAATATCAGTTTAATAAATGTTATTAAATCAAACAATCCTGCTCGCCCGAATAGTTATTTATCAAATATACATTGCTATTGTGTCAGGCTGTGTAATAGAGAAGCTTATCAAAGCATTTTTATAAAGTATTTTAGATTTTTATGTGTTAATTTAATGAAATAACTAAAAAGGCGTGTCGGATTGTTTGATTTTAATGTATTTAAAAATTTATATTATGTAAAACTACAAAATATAAATTAAATAAAGAGTACTAAATCAAATAACTATGACTTCGGTATAGACCGAATAAGTCTTAACAATGTTATATTGTTCTGAAATGCCTATTTTTAAAGTTTTAATACAAATGATGTGGGAAATTTATATAATTTAGATTGAAACATTTATAAAACTATATATTTCCATTGTAAAATACCGGGGATTTGGTTCATATCATTTTTGAATATAATTAGAAACTTAAATATAATTCAACCTATTTGCGTTGTAAATGCGTATAATATAATACCTTTGCTCTTGGCAAATTATAAAGGATTACCAAAGTATTGTATTATCCGAGCAAGTTACCGTAAAGTACCGAATTTAAGTACAATTCCTTTCAGAGGGGTTACTTAACTTTACGGTGTAAAATACATTTTGCGTAAGTTTAGTATAACACCTTCATCTGTATGTAGAGAAAACATGAACGAAATAAAAGGAGCCGATATTGTATTTAATTGTATAACCTTGGATAAAAACTATACTGAGGTTTGGCTAACTAAAGACACAAAGCTACAAGGATGATCAGGGTTGTTTGATCTGAAAAATTTTAAAGTATTTTATAATTTATATTATGTAGTTTCTACAAAATATAACTTTGAT
>Ga0209358_10002555_pt1 | contig 13760 bp, 18 predicted proteins | sample LauGreFa1BDMLBSN_2_FD_187574 | JGI IMG/M metagenome (GOLD analysis project Ga0209358, IMG submission 187574) | Freshwater lake microbial communities from Lake Michigan, USA - Fa13.BD.MLB.SN (SPAdes) (version 2) | ecosystem: Environmental > Aquatic > Freshwater > Lake | place: Lake Michigan, USA... | reverse complement strand
GTATTATTAAACTGGTAATAAATATTAAATTTTTTTAATAAATTATATGTAAGAATATTTTTATTATTTTTAAATATCTAATGATTTAATAATTTTAAATTATTTTTGTATATATAAAAATATTAATAAATATTAATTATGGTAATAAATAATATAGTTTTTTACAGTAATAAAAAATATATTTTTAATAAAAATAATAGACTGAATATAGTCTAATTCCTTAATTATTTTGTCTCATATATATTTAAAAAATATGAAATATTAATGAAATACTAATTTATTTATTTCATCAATTATATTATTATCATAATCAACATTTAAATATTTAATATTAGCCCATATATGAGAAATTTTTTCAATATATTCAAAATTTTCATTATTTTGAATATTTTTAACAATAAACCAGCATCTATCTATAAAAATATTTTCTAATTCATTATATAAATTATTAAATTTATATAATGATCCTTGATATATAATAATGTGCATTTCTTTCTAATAAATTTTATCTTTTATTAATAAAAATGGATAGTATATATGTTATTAATTTACCAAACAAAGAATATATAGATTTTATAAATGATATTATTAGAATGATAACTATACAAATAGTAATTCAATTTTTATTCTATATAAATAATCCTAATCAGATGAAATTTTTTACAATTGAATTTATATTATTATTAATATATGTTATTTTAGGAGTCTGTGTTTATTGGTTAATTATAAAAAAGTTAGTTATCTTTAAATGAATATTAATATAAATAAAATAAAAGAATTATTAACTTTTAAAGATATTAAAAATAAACAAGAAATACTTGAAGAATATACAAATACAAGTACTAATAATGATACTATTATAAAAAATATAGCTAATAAAATTAAAATAATAAAAGGAAATTCAATAGTTGGTGAAGATGTTTATAATGATATTGAATTTTTTCAAAATTTTTCTAATAATATTCAATCTAAAACAGTATTTGATATATTTTTAGATAATTTTAGTTTAATTGGTAGTAAATTAATAAGTAAAGATATATTATTATATCCATCAAATAATATAGAATTATTAAATAAACGTAAAGATATACTAGAAGATTTTGAAAGTAAAATGTTAAATGATAAAGATAATGAATATTTTGAAATATTAAAAAATAATGAACAAAATATATTATGGTTGTTTGAAAAACGTGAACAACATATTGAAGATTTATTAAATATAGTTTTTTTTAGATTTTATTTGTTAAAAAATTTAAATACATCTTCTGATGCTTTAACATTATATAATTTATATAGAATAATTATATCACCATTAATAGGAATATTATCACCAATAGTATATTTTATAATACCTTATTTAATAATATTATGGAAGTTTGGTTTAAATATAAGTTTTATAAGTTATTTAAAGATGAGTTTTAAAACAATGATGATAGGCAGTCAAGTATTATTTAATATACCTGGATTAAAATATGTTTCAGCAATATCATATTTTTTATCATTAATTTTTTATTTTCAAGGATTATTTAATAGTATAGAAGTTTCTAGAACATTATATAAATTATGTAAACATATAATTAATAAATTTAATGGTGTTGTTAAATATATGAAATGTGCATATATATTAATAAATAAATATTGGACAGATAAATTTAATAATATATTTATAGAATTTACACCAGATATCAGAGATACGATGGATGAAAATGAATATATATTATCTTTAATAGATAAAAAATTTTCATTATTTAGTAATTTTGGTATATTATTACATGGTTATAAATTTATTAATAAAGATTTAATTCAATCTGTATATAAAAAAACACTTTTAATAGATAGTATTAAATCATTCTTATTAACAAAACAAAAGTATAATTTAACATTTAGTAAATTTATAATATCTGATAAACCTTTAATAAATTGTAAAGAAATATATCATCCTTGTATTAATTTAAATAATATAGTAAAAAATGATTTATTATTAAATAATAATATTATAATAACAGGACCTAATGCTGGTGGTAAATCAACATTTATAAAGTCATTATTAATAAATATATTACTATCACAAACAATATGTATATCAATTGCAAGTGAATTTGTATTCACACCATTTAAAAATATAAATTCCCAAATTAATATACCAGACACTAAAGGATCTGAATCATTATTTGAAGCTGAAATGCATAGATGTTTACGTAATTTAAATATATTAAAATCTGTAGAAAATAATGATTTTACATTTATAATTATGGATGAAATATTTAATTCAACAAATCCAGTTGAAGGTATATCAGCAGCATATGCAATAGCTAAGAAAATATCAGAATATAAGAATTGTATATTAGTATTTACAACACATTATTTATATTTAACAAAATTGGAGAAAAATACGAATAGATTTATTAATTATAAAATGAATATAGAATTTGATGATAATAAGAATATAATATTCCCATATAAATTAATAAGAGGATATTCAAAACAATATATAGCTTTAGAATTATTAAAAAAGAACGGTTTTGATGAAAATATAATAAATGAGGCTATTGAAATTAAAAATAAATTAACAAGTTAGAATATTATTATTTTGCCCAATATATATAATTATAAAAAAATAATAAGATTATATTAATTACATACGGGTTTAAAATAATAATTTAAATATATAGAATAATATTAAAATTCAAATGCTACCATTTAATAAGAATACCCATTTTATAATTATTTTAGTTTTTATACTTTTTTTTATAGTAATATATTTATACTATACAATTAATGATGTTAAACAATTAACTAATGAAATTAAGAAATTATCATCAGATTCACAAAAAAATAATCAAGATATTAATAGTCTCGTTAGTACTATAAGTACTCTAAATAATGAATTAAATTCATTAAAATCCAGAAATATATTTGAAAAATGTACACAAAATTCTTGTACTATTCAAAATAATAAAAATATAGAATTACAAAATGATAATGATGATAGTAGTAGTGTAAATACAGAAGAATTAAAACAAATTATATCAGAAAATGATAAAACAAATGAAGAATTAGATAATATTGTTGAGGAATTAACTGAAATTGTAAATGACAATGATGATGAAGAAGATGAAATAGAAGCAGCAAAAACAGCAGAAGAAACAGCAGAAACAGCAGAAACAGATAAAAAAATGGAAAAGAAAGAAACAATTGATTATCATAAATTAAAATATGACGAAATTAAAGATTTATGTAAATCAAAAGGTATTAGTACAAAAGGAACTAAAGACCAGTTAATTGCTAAATTAATGGCTTAATTGTAAAGATTAACCAATTAATTGCTAAATTAAACTTCCATTTTATACCAATTATATTTAACATCATATTCAGTTAATAAATTTATATCCGATATATATATTCAACAATATAATATGGATCTAAACTGTTGATTTCATATTATCTAGAAATGGAATAATATAATGAGATTAAAAGAATTTATTTTGTTATATAACAAAATAAATTCTTTTAATCTTAAGATTTAGATATCTAAAAATTTATGAATCATTTCATTTTTTAGCATTGACATCAATTACTTATATTAAAATATAAATGATAAGATATCAATTAATAGATTACTTATTTCTAGTATAAAAATTAGATATTTAAAAATAATAACTTCTAAAATATATTTTTATTTAATTATTAAAAACAGATAAACAAATTAATAAATATTTTAATATATGATTTGATCGTCTTTGAAATTATAAATAATAATATTTTTTATTATTATTAATATTAAAAATAAATTCTTTTGATCTAATAATAATTTTGAATATCTGATAAATCATTATTAATTACTTTATTACAAAATTTAGACGATACGATATAAACATTACCATAATAGAAAGTATTATTATTATCATTTAATTTTTTTTATAATCGAATCTATTAATATCAGAATATGATAGATTTCATAATTTACTTATAATTATTACATCCCGTGTATGATTAGTTAAAATAAATGTTTTGATTTACTATCAATAGAACCATATTGCTGACCAATATCTCCATCAATAATTAATTCATTATTAAAAAAATAATCCAATTTGATAATTATTATTATGTAATTTAGTTAATAATTTTTTATGTACATTAATTTTTACTTATATTTTCAACAGTATTATGATCTATAAATGGAAAAATATTCATTAGTTCTAATAGAAACAATAATTGGTATATATTGTAAAATATTCATTTTTATTTATAATTTATATTTATATTAATAATATAAAAATAATTATTAAAAGAAAAATATATTATATAAATAAAATGACTGCTGAATTTAAATCAAATATTGGTTGCAATCGTGAAACTGATAATTCATATTTTTCATGTCCAATTAAAGGGGATTATCGTCTTTTTACAGATTGGAGGCCACGATGCGCATTACAATATGCAAACGTTATAAATAATAAATTACCAAGTTCACTCGATCAACGAATGTATTTGACAAATAATGCTACTGAACTTATGAAAAAAAATGCACAAAATGCATACATTAAAAGTTCATGCGGACCGTGTGTGGATAATCCAGACTGGAATACTGGGACTCAATTGCCTGAATTTGATGAACAAGTTTGTAATGCTAGAACATGCTCATATAATGTTACAAACGCATTTGGACTCGGGAGATCCAGAAAATACTTTGACGATGAAACATATCAACAAATGCATAAAGAATTTATTACAGAAAAAGAAAAAGAGAATAGTTTCTTTAAAAGAAATGCAAACTTATGTGCAACCAACGAAGAAAATCTCCAATATTACCCTCTTGATGGAGTTATACAATCCGAATATAATAGATATTCTGTTCCAGGAGGAGCTAAATTAATGTCAGGTGGAGATAGTTTAATTAATAATTAATATATTATATAGTATTAGTATTTGCTTTTCGTTCTTTCAATTGTTTTAAAGATCCAAATTTTTCTTTATTAGCATTAATATCATATTTTTATAAAATTCTCGATCAGTTAATTCAGGTATAGTAGCAGCAATTTCACATGCTTTAATATATGAATATTTACCTTCTATTGTTTTAAAGTCATGCTTAAACTGTTTATGATCTTCTTTCCATTTATTACTAAATGTAATATTTCTTTTCATTAATTGTTCTGTTGTGAAGAAGGAATCAATAACTTTATTTTTTAATACTCTCATTGGAATTGCATAAACAATATTATTAACTAAATCAGATACTTGAAAAATATCAATATCATCTGGATTATATGGTAATGCACTTTCACGACGAATACTAAATATTTTTTTTGCAGTTTTATCTTGAATTTTTATATATCCATTTATAATAAAATCAACAGAACTATACGAATATTTATGTTTTTTCAACCTTAACATTAATATCTTTAAATGCAGCTCGAGTCATAGAAAATGATATATGTTCTATACGATGAGTTTTGCATAAAATTTGTGAATCATCTTCATTCCAAAACATTAATGAATGAATGTTTAGTATCAATTTTAATAAATTCAAGTTTTTTCTGTAATAAACGATTACATTCTTCAGAAGATTTTCCTACGTCAAATCTAAAATTAGAATTATTCATAGCATTTGTAAATTCATTACAACTCATTTGTGTTAAATATAGTACTGGATTAAAAATTTGATTCAATTTAAATTTTTTTAAAATATTAATCGCGTCGTTACCGTTATAAAAGAACCATACAACATCAACTTTATTATCTTGATTATTACCAATATAGGTTAAACTAATACCATTTTCTAATATTGATATCATAGTTTTTACAGTTAATATTTTTCCAGAGTTTTTAAAATTTAAATAATATCTTTAACCTAATTTAGCTGTTTTAATTTGATCTGCAACAAAAATATCTCTGTTAATATTATCATTAATTGAACAATAAGCTATATCAGCAACTCTAAACTCATATAAATGTTTACGATATGCAAAATTTGTTATACCAATTAATGTATCTAAATTATCAATTGATTTTGATTCAACATAATTATTTGTCGCAATTCCTTTGGGTTGAGATAGACTTAAACTAATGCCAATTTTTTATTAATATTAATCATTTCTTCATCTGTTTTTAAATCATTATGACCAGGATAATAAATTTCCAATATTTGCTTTATTTATAATACTATTTTTTGATACATCAATATTTCTCCATCCATAATGTTGTAATCCTTTTTTTATCTTTTGGTACTTCAAATAAATCAAATTCTTCTTTTGTCGTAATTAATTTTAATCCAATATGTTCTATTGCAGTTTTAACACCTTCATATTGATTGCTTCCATTCTTTTTCTTTCATATTAGCTTCTAATCGTTTATCATCAATGGCTTTCCAAATATCACTTACTTTTCTTGGATTTTTCATTTTTTCAATGAAATTAAAACTTTTTAATATATACTATTCAAATTTTTATTATAATGAAATTGTATAACTTTTATATAACTAATTTTTCATTTTTTCAATAAAATAATAAAATTTTAATATATACTATAATTTTATTATATAACTTTTAAGTAATTATTTTTATAAACATTTTATATCTTAATTAAATTTATTTATTTATATATATAAAATGAATTTTGAATCAACATTTTGTTCAGGTCAAATAAATAAAATAAATAATTACGATATTCAAGTTATAGGTATTATAAATGATTCAGTTAAAGATAATCAATTATATTATATTGCTGCAGCACCAGCAGATTACAAAGCTAGTTATACTGGTTCAGGATTACCTTTTTATAATCAAATCCAAGCATTATCAAATACACCAAATAAAGGAACTGTATTATTAAATAATAATAATGAATTTGCTATTAACTTATTAATGCCAAATAGTTATATGGTAGGATTAGGATCTGTACAAATTCCACCAACATTATATATAAGTTATGAAGATAATAACAATCAGAAAAAAGAAGTATCAATAGAATTATCAGAATCAATACCTTATAGAACTTTAACATATCCATTAAATCCTAGACCTAGACAAAATGCAACATTTTATGATTCGCAATTTTATTTACCAGTAAGAAGTCAAGAAAAGATATTATTATCAGCTGGTTATCCTAAAACAAATGAAACACCTGATAATTGGTGGGGTTATAAACCACCTTTATAAATTAATTAATCATTAGGGAATACAACAGAATATAGTTTATCGATTATATTAGTAAACCAATTTGATTTTTTTTGTGATATATTATTAGTATTAGTAGATGTGTAAGGATTTTCTAATTCAATATTATCTTTATTGTATTTTAATAAATTTTCTATACCTTGTTCTATTTTAGATAGATCAATTTGTTGATTAGTAGAACATGCTGGACAATCATCTCTATTAATTAAATTGTAATCTAATTTAATTTTATTTAAAATATCTGGTGTAATATTATCCATAAAAGGTAAATTATTATTAAATATACTTCTGAATATTTTACATGTATCTGTATTATAAAATGTAGATTTAGTATCCCAACATTTACATAAAGGATTTGTAGTATTTGTAGTACAGTAATCATTTATCTTTTGTTTACATTTAGAATTAGAATGTATTACTTGATTAATATCATTCCAATTAGTAATATCATTACAAGAATTACAAGTAGTTGCATCATATGGACATGATGATATTGCATTCATTTCTTGAGCTATAATATTATATTTATTTAATAAATAATTAAAACTTGGATCGATACTTTTATAATATTCTGTCATAATATGATTATAGAATTTATTTATAAAATCATCAGAAATTGCAGAATTATAAATAGCAAATGATAATAAACTTGCATTCCAATTTAAATTTCTATTAATATATAATTCTTTATTACTAAATGTTATATCACTATTATTAGCAATATTTGCTTGTAATATAACATGTGCTATATTAGAATTTTCTGACATTGTTATAATTTTAATATTATCAGTTCCTCTTATTATAAAATAGAATGTTAATATATCTTTATCAAAATTAATTAATGTATCATTTTGATTTATTAAACATAATAATGGAGCACTATTAGTATATTGAAATAATAATTGCGCATTTTGAACATTATTAGTTGAAACAATAGATCCATTTTTAATATAAAAAGTTATAGCATTATTATTTGCACTATTAGCATATAATTTAAATAATTCAATATCATTATTATTTTCATTTATTAATTTATGATGTTTACATACAATACAAATAGAGTATGGCATATTAAATTTAATCCCTAGATTATTAGATAATGGACCAGTTAATTTATTAGAACCTCCTAAATTAATTCCTCTATGTTTATCAGTTTGTATTAAAGGTTTATCTAAGTTAAAACTATTATTTTTAATAATATTATTCCAGATTATATTTTTATTATTATTTAAATTGATAGAATTTGGATTAAAAATTGATAAATAACAAACTAAATTAATATTAATCTCATCTATATTTTCATCAGAATTAAATATTTGGTATAATGAATCGGATGATAAAGTTTTTAATTCTTGAGAAATAAAACATTCAATATTTTTTTTTGATTTAATCCATACAAATATTAAAGATAATATTAATATTATTATAGAAATAATTATTAATGTAATATCAAATATAGTTAATGCTTTATAATTTATTAAAATATATACATTGGTTAGAATAATAAAAATAAATATAAATAAATATAAGTAAACCATTTTATAAAAAAGGAGATATTTTTGTGTAAAAAGATTTATTTTATTTTATCATTATTAATAAATAATGAACAATAATAATATTAAAGTTATAAATTTAAATAAAAATACTGAGCAAAATTTAAATAATTCTGAAATAGATAATTTTTTAGATAACGAAGAAAATTCAGATTCTGGACTTGAAAATAATAACCATGAATTTGAAGAGAAAACTTTGATTGATAATGATGAATCAAAAGTTCACTCTGATGATGAATCAAAAGTTCACTCTGATGATGAATCAGAAGTTCACTCTAATGATGAATCAGAAGTTCACTCTAATGATGAATCAGAAGTTCACTCTAATGATGAATCAGAAGTTCACTCTAATGATGAATCAGATGTTAATGAATCAGATGTTAATGAATCAGATGTTAATGAATCAGATGTTAATGAATCAGATGTTAATGAATCAGATGTTAATGAATTTAGTGACGGATTAGATAATAATGAATCAGATGATAATGCAAGTGAATTATCTGGAGGAAGTGGAAAATCAGTAGATACAGTTGAAGCTCTAAGCCAGGATCCATTATTTTTAGTATTATGGCAATTTTTAGCAAGTAGTTCAAGTGAACATGAAAAAATAAATATAGTAGATGCATTATTAAAAGTAAATTCAACATTAAAAAATTTAGTAAAAACAATAAAAAAATCAAAAATATAAAATTAATTAGTAATAATTTTTGATTTTAAAATTAATATTTTTTTATTAATATATTTTTTAGGGGGTTGAATTATTTGTTTTTTTTCAATTTTATCAATATTATTATATAAAATATTATTTATAAAATTATAACATTCATCAATTTGATGAATAGTTTGTGAACCTGTAATAATAATACAACCGCTTTGAAATATAGCTATTGTTATTTTTTTACAATCACCTTCATGATTACCTTCACCACCTTTACTATCATGACAGTTACAAGAACATTTACAAATACCATCTTTAAATTTATTAGTAATATTATAATAATATTGTAATTTTACACCAGGATAAATACAAGATTCATAATTACAAATATTACCATAATCATTTTTTAAAATTTTATGTAAAATTTCTCTTTTAATTGTAAATCCAACTTTATAATCAGTATTAATTAATCGAATTTTAAAATTAATATTTCTAAGTTCATCAATATTTTTTGAAATAATTATTTCTGAATTTTTATTTAAATATATAGTTTTAATAATTTCAATTAAATTATCTATGATTAAATTACCTTGAGTAATACTTTTAATTCCTGTAATTTGAACATTACCATTTCTAAAAACTTTAACATTAATATTATTTTTATATTCTGTTTTAAATACAATAGTTACTTGATTATCAAAACGTTTTGATGGTTTTGTTTTTCTCCTATTAATTGAAAATTTTTTTGCATAACCTTTATATATTGTTTCTGATTTTTTTTTTCCATACTCAATATAAACAATTCCACCGTACTTTAATTCTAATTCTTCTTCAGAAGAAATTTGTAATGAATTATAAAGTATATCAAGATCAATTAATGTACCTACTGATCCTGTTGCAGTAATCGTAGATATCCGATATACTGTTGGTTTAGGATATTCTTGCATTTATAATAAAAATTATATACTTAAAGAAAATTAATTAAGTATTTAAAGAAAGTTTTAAATAGTTTTCAAATTTTAATTAATAAAATTAGAATTTATAATTTTTATAAAAAATTAAATTCTTTATTTTTTTTAAAAATAAATTATATAAAATTATTTTACATATATTATTATTATATAAGACTAATACAAAATTAATAAATAATTAAATATAATTTAAGTATATCAAATATGTCAAATTATTTAAATACTATTCGTAATAATCCAAGTACATCTCGTGCAGGTGAATTTTGGTCTATAGAAGAAGATGAATTATTAATGAATAAAATTAAAAATAATGGATTTAATGATGAAAATATTAATAATATTTCAAATGAATTAAAAAGAACAATTACAAGTGTAAGATTTAGAGTATTAGAAAATGCAATAAAATATATGTATTTAAATAATATTTCAGATATAAATATTATTAGTAATATTTATAATATTAATATTAATGATCTTGAGAAATATATTCAATTAAAAAATGATAGAAAAGAATGGAAAAATATAACATCTAGAATTACGAAAAAAAGAAAATTATAAAATTATTTTATGATTATAATTATATAAAAAAATTTGATTTTTTATTATATTTCTTATAATAATTAAAAATTTATAAGAATTATTAAGATTTGTTTAAAGAACTAAAATAAAAAAATGGTTGATGAATTATATAAAAAAATTATTAAGAATTATAAAATTTATTAAAAAATAAATTATTTTATAGATTGATGAAAATTGATTTAAAAACAAAAATAGGTTGCAACGGTATATGTTTAATGATAGATTTAGGTAAACAATTTTATAATACAAATATAAATAAATTTTTTAATAAAGTAAAAATTGGGAGATACATTTTTAATTAAATTATATAAAATCTTTTGATTTTATATCATTTAAATAGATCAAAGTATTAATCAACTTTAAACTTTTCACGAACTACATGGAAATAATTTGTACTTTCATAAAATATATGATATAAATATTGACATTTATCAGTTACTTTAATCCGTGTTTTTTTATATTGAATATCATTAAACCATTCATCATAATAAATTCCAATAAATTTATAAAATTTCATATAATTTTCATAAATATATTTTTGTAAATTATTTAATTTAAAATTTTTTAAATTAAAAAGATATTCTTCTTCATTATATCGATTAAGATCTAATCTAATATATTTATAATCACCATTTAAAGTTTTATGTGGAATTGAAATATAACTAATAAGTGGCATTATTTAAAATAATAAAAAATTAGTTTTAAATAATAAATTTATATTATAAATTTAAATTTTATATTATTTAAAATACTCTGAAATGGTTTTTTTAACATATTCTCTTTCTTTATCGGTTAATTCAAATTCATGATAATGACTATTATCACTATAATTAACTATTGATTTTCTAGAATTATCAACGAATAATGATGTATTAAAATCATGTATAATTCTAATATAAAGTCTTGGATCATTATTTAATAAAAATATTTTCTTATTATGAAAACTAAAATCAGTTTGAAGTTTAATATCTTCTAAACTATCTTTTTTTAAATATTGAATAACTTCTGTTTTCTTTGCAAGTAAACATGGCATACCATTATCAAATTTACATCGATATCCAAATTTATTATTTATATTATAATCAATTCTATTTTTATAAAATAAAACATCTGCATTATTTTTTATCAAATTTTTATATAAAATCTCTAGATATTTCTCATGTCTAATATCATCATCATCCCAAACTGTCCATATAGTATTATATGGTATCATATCAATAGCAAAATTTCTCATACATCCTAAAGTAAAATTAGATTTATCAAACATAATTTCTTCAATATTATCAATTTCTTTTAATATCTGTTTTTTATTACCGTGATTAATTATTAATAATTTTTTATTAGGATAGGTTTGATTATTAAAATTCTTTATAGCAATAGGTATAAATTTATAACGCTCGTCATTTTTTCCAGTTAATAAAATACAATATATAATTGGATCCATTTTATCTATAATATAAATTATTTTTTAATATAAATATATAAAATGTTTCGAAAACAAATTATAAATTTATTTATAATATTTTTATTATTATTATTATTAGTAATATCAATAATAGTAATAATAATTAAATATAAAACAAATACAGTTAATATTTATAATAATATAAATGATAAAAATATAGATATTAATGATGGATTATTTAATATTCATCAAAGTTATTTATCAACAATAAAAAATAATGATTTTAATTATGATATTAAAATAATAAAAAAAATAAAATCATTTGTAATAAATTTGACAAAAAATAAAAATAGATTAAATATATTTGTTAATAATTATATGAAATCTGATATATACATAATTAGTTTAGAAAGACTAAATGCTATAAATGGTAAAGAAATAGATATAAAATTATTTGTTACTGATGAAGCATATAATCAAATATCAAATGCAGAAAAATATGGATATCGATTGAGACATTATGAATTAACAAGAGGAGCTGTTGGATGCTTTTTAAGTCATACGAGTTTATTCTATAAATTATTATCAGAAAGAGATGATATTGAATATTATTTGATATTTGAAGATGATGCTATAATATATCCAAAATTTATAGAATTATTATATAAATTATTAGTTAATTCTCCAGATGATTGGGATATAATATTATTAGGTACAATAAGAGAAGTTGTATCACAAGAATCTACATTATATAATAAAATCGATACTTGGTGGGGTATGCATGGTTATATAATTAATAAAAGAGGTGCCAAAAAAATAATCGATGAAATAAATAAAAAAAATAAAATTGATCAACAAATAGATGGAATGATATCTTTAATGTGTAAAAATAATAAATTAAATGTATATGCAACTAAAGTAAATTTTGTTAATCAATTACATTCTGGAACTGATATTCAATTACCTATAAAAATATTTAATGATATAAATCCATTTTTATATAAAAATATTGAATTATTTTCTGATATATATTAAAATGCCATTAGTATTAGTTATTTGTTTGAGTCTAGTATTATTATTTATAATATTATTTATAATATATATAAAGTATACAATTGAGAATGCTTATTAATATATTAACAATTGAGAATTGTTATTAATATGTTTATATTTATTAAAATAATATATACTATATAAAATTAATGTTATACATATTGAATTAATAATATATAATAATTTCATAAAATGGATAAAAATATTAAAAGATATGTATCAGGAGATGTATCAGTAGATGTATCAGGAGATGTATCAGGAGATGTATCAGGAGATGTATCAGGAGATGTATCAGGAGATGTATCAGGAGATGTATCAGGAGATGTATCAGGAGATGTATCAGGAGATGTATCAGGAGATGTA
>Ga0209358_10002547_pt1 | contig 13791 bp, 14 predicted proteins | sample LauGreFa1BDMLBSN_2_FD_187574 | JGI IMG/M metagenome (GOLD analysis project Ga0209358, IMG submission 187574) | Freshwater lake microbial communities from Lake Michigan, USA - Fa13.BD.MLB.SN (SPAdes) (version 2) | ecosystem: Environmental > Aquatic > Freshwater > Lake | place: Lake Michigan, USA... | reverse complement strand
GTCACTGATTGCCAGAAACCGGGACGATCCGCGCGCTCCAGTAGCAGCACCTGCAAATCAGCGGTATGCACCAGCACCAGCACGGAAACCGGCTGCTTGTAATTCATGACTGCGGCCATGCCGGCCAGCCCGCTTCTTCGGACGCCAACACGATAAACAAACGTTTGCGGCCACTCCAGTACAGCGCCGTCGCGGCCAGTATCTCTTGCAACATGTCCTGGTCATCCGCTGCCGCTGAAGAAAACGCATCCAGACCACGCAACAAGACAATTCGGCCGGGTTCTTTGCGCCATGACAGATCCTGCATCGCATCAGCGAGCGCATCCCAGTTGCAGCCAAACGTCGCCGGGAAAGAAAATTCGCGAGCAAAGGCCGTGAACAGCGCGCGCTTGCCCCGTGCACGCTGCAGATCGACTACATGCCAGCACAGTCCGGCATCACGCACGGCACGGCGCAGCGGTGCAACATCCGCAGGCACCTGATACAGCCCGTTGTGTTCTGTGGATGGAAGGATGGGTTTCATTCGGTGATCCGCCGGAAGGAACGGTAATGATCCGCGGTGTAATAAAAGCTGCCGCCATCACGGCATTGCGGCAGCGACAACAAGCTGGATGATCTGGTCAGCGTCTGCTGCCGTTCACAACCGACGACGATGCGGCGTGCGCCGCGGTGATTGATACCCGGCGTGATCACAGTGTATTCGCGGTAATGGCCGCGCGGCGCTGCAGGCAGCTGTTTTTCATAATTGCCGAAAGTAATGCCGTCGCGCTCGTGCGGATAGGGGCCGCCGCGCCGGATCAACTGCAGGGTCTGCTGCGCTTCAGCAGGCAGCTCCTGCAGACGGATACCCTGCGATGACAGATCCCCGCGCGCCAGCGCCGGAGACGCGATGAGCAACGCCGCCAGCAATAACAGCGACTTCAGCAACTTGCACATGTCTGACGCCGCAGCGGATGCGAAAAAACCGCGCCGTTCAGGCCGCCGGATTGGCGGCACGCAGGCGGATATGCAACTCGCGCAGCTGTTTTTCGGTGACCAGGCTCGGCGCTTCCACCATCAGATCCTGACCACGCTGCGTTTTCGGAAAAGCGATCACTTCGCGGATCGATTCGGCACCGGTCATCAGCGTGACCAGACGGTCGAGACCGAAAGCGATGCCGCCGTGCGGCGGAGCGCCGTAGGACAGCGCATCAAGAAGAAAACCGAACTTTGCACGCGCCTCTTCCGGAGAAATGCCCAGCGCCGCAAACACCTGCGACTGCACTTCGGCACGATGGATACGCACCGAACCGCCACCGATTTCCCAGCCGTTAAGCGCAACGTCATAGGCCTTGGCCAGCACCTTGCCAGGATCGGTCTGCAGCAGGCCGACGTGATCGTCCTTGGGCGCAGTAAAGGGATGATGTGCAGCCACCCAGCGCTGTTCTTCTTCGTTGTAATCGAATGCCGGGAAATCAACGACCCAGCACGGACGCCAGCCGGCTTCGGCATGGCCTTTTTCATGACCCACCTTGACGCGCAATGCGCCCAGCGCATCGCAGACTACCTTGCGGCGATCAGCACCGAAGAAAATCAGGTCGCCGTTGGCGGCGTTGGTGCGCTTGAGGATTTCCTCGAGCACGGGTTGCGGCAGGAACTTGACGATCGGTGACTGCAGGCCCTCTTCATTGAGCTTGGTCACATCGTTGACCTTGATATAGGCCAGACCCTTGGCACCGTAAATGGCAACAAAGGCGGTGTATTCGTCGATTTCCTTGCGCGACAGCGCAGCACCGCCGGGCACCCGCAGAGCAGTGACACAGCCGTCCTTCAACGCCAGTGCCTGCTTGAACACCTTGAATTCAACCTGCGCCATCAGGTCACTCAGTTCGGTCAGCTCCAGCTTCACGCGCAGGTCGGGTTTGTCCGAACCGTATTTCGACATCGCTTCGGCATAGGTCAGCCGCGGAAAGTCGCCGAGCTCGACATCGAGCACCGACTTGAACAGCTTGCGGATCAGGCCCTCCATCAGGTCCTGAATTTCACGCTCACCGAGGAAAGACGTTTCAATATCGATTTGGGTGAATTCTGGCTGGCGGTCGGCACGCAGGTCTTCGTCGCGGAAACACTTCACGATCTGGTAATAACGGTCGTAACCGGCCACCATCAGCAGCTGTTTGAACAGCTGAGGCGACTGCGGCAGCGCATAGAACTGACCATCATGCATACGCGAAGGCACCAGAAATTCGCGTGCACCTTCGGGCGTGGACTTGTAAAGCATCGGGGTTTCAATGTCGATGAAACCGTTATCGTCGAGATAATTGCGGACGGCGCGCGCCGCTTGGTGACGCAGGCGCATGTTCTTCTGCATCTGCGGACGACGCAGATCAAGGAAGCGATACTGCAGGCGGACGTTTTCCGACAACTGCTCGTCGTCCATCATGAACGGCGGCGTCTGCGACGCATTGAGCACTTCCATTCCCGTTGCCAGCACTTCGATTTCGCCGCTGACCAGATTGCTGTTCACCGTACCGGCCGGCCGCTCACGGACCTTGCCTTCGATGCGGACCACGAATTCATTGCGCAGGCTGTTGGCAACCTGGAAGGTCTCTTCGCGGTCGGGATCACAAACAACCTGCACCAGACCTTCGCGGTCGCGCAGGTCGATGAAAATAACCCCGCCGTGATCGCGGCGACGGTGCACCCAGCCGCAAATCGAAATGGTCTGACCGAGGTATTTGCGGTCAATCAGACCGCAGTAGTTGGTACGCATGGACATGGTTTTGTAGTTTCAGTGGATTATCTGGATTTCGCCGGGTTAACTGTGGTGGCGACCACACCCATCGATACGATGTATTTGAAGGCGACATCAACGGGAATATCAACCTCTATGACATCTTCGCGCCGCACATAAAAATAAAAGCCGTTCACCGGACTCGGGGTCGTCGGAATGAACACGGCGACATGATCCTCCGGCAGCCGGCTGGCAATCTCGGGCGGCACATTGGTCTGGAACGCCAGAGACCAGGCCTGCGGATGCGGATAGCGCACCAGCAGCACCTTGCGGAAGGCGTGACCGGTGCCCGAGAACAGCGTGTCACTGACCTGCTTGACACTGTTGTAGATCGAGCTGACCACGGGGATGCGCGCAAGAATGCCTTCCCACAGGCGCACCAGCCGCTGTCCCAGCATGTTCGCAGTGATGATGCCGGTGACCAGCACGATCAGCACCGTCAGGATGACTCCCAGGCCGGGCACATGCACGCCAAGCCAGCTTTCCGTCAGGAACGACTGTGGCAGCAACTGCAGCGTCTGATCGAGGGTGCCGACCAGCAGATTGAGCACCCACAGCGTGATCACCAGCGGCACCCAGATCAGCAGGCCGGTAATGATGTAGCTCTTGATGGAAGATTTTTTGAACATGAAGGGAGCCGTGGCGCAATTAGGGAATCCGCGCGCTTGCGGCGAAGATCAGCGCGGCGGCGCTTGTTGACACCGCCTGCGGCCGCTTATTGCATCAATTAATTTGAGGCAGGACAGGCGCCGGTGCCGCAGGCAGGCTGTTCTGATTTGGTTTCTTCTTTTTTCGCCGACTCGGTCGGCTTGGTGCCGCCCTTGTTCTTGAAGTCGGTCGCATACCAACCGCTGCCCTTCAACTGGAAACCGGCAGCAGTCACCATTTTGGCAAGACTGCTTTTGCCGCATTCCGGACAGTCCTTCAGCGGCGCATCGCTGATGCGTTGGAGGAATTCTTTCTGGAAACCGCAGGCTTCGCAGCGGTATTCGTATATTGGCATGGCGCACCCCAAAAGCTAAAAAAGCATTATACCTGAGACGGTTACACTGACTTTCCGGGGATGTGGGGATGCTCCATGGCCCTTTTCAAGCCCTCCCCCGGCCACGCTTGGCGCAACGCAGCACTCGCGGCACAATCAGGGGTCACGTAGCCCATTGAAGAAAAAGAATTTTTCCGGAAATTCAGCCATGTCCAGCCAGATTCTCGTACTCAACGCCGGTTCATCCAGCATCAAATTTGCCGTTTTCAACACCGGCCAACCGCTCCAACGCACGGTCCTGGGCATGGTGTCAGGCATCGGCTCCACCCCAGCCTTCTCTGCCCGGAACGACCGTGGCTCCCTGCCAGGCGTCCTGCCACCGGGCGCACTGGACCATGAAGGCGCCCTGAGCTGGCTGTTCGCCTGGCTGGAAGACGGTAGCTACGCACATCAATTGCTCGGCGCCGGACATCGAGTGGTGCACGGTGGAGAACACCACGACGCACCCATCCTCATTGATGAGGCCAGTCTCAGCGGGTTGCAAGCCCTCGCGCCGCTGGCTCCGCTCCACCAACCCCACAACCTGGCGGCGATCCTGGCGCTGCGCAAACTGCGCCCCGATCTACCCCAGGTCGCCTGCTTCGATACGGCTTTCCACCGCACCCAGCCTGCAGTCGCCCAGTCTTTCGCCCTGCCCCGCACCGTCACCGAACAGGGGCTGCGCCGTTACGGATTTCACGGACTGTCTTACGAACACATCGCCGGCGCGCTGCCGGCGGCATTGGGTACACGCGCCGATGGCCGGGTGATCGTCGCCCATCTTGGCAACGGCGCCAGCCTCTGCGCCATGCACCAGCGGCGCAGCATCGCCACCACCATGGGCTTCAGCACGCTGAATGGACTGGTGATGGGCACGCGCTGCGGCTCGATTGATCCGGGTGTACTGTTTTACCTGATGCATGAACGCAAAATGTCGTCAGCAGCCGTCGAAGACCTGCTGTACCGTCAATCCGGACTGCTGGGGGTTTCCGGCATCAGCAATGACATGCGCGCGCTGCTCGACAGCAGTGATCCGCGCGCAGCAGAAGCCGTGGAGCAATTCGTCTATCGCGCAGCGCTGGAAACCGGCGCTCTCGCCGCGGCGCTGGAAGGACTGGATGCGCTGGTCTTCACGGGCGGCATCGGTGAACACGCCCTTGCCGTGCGTGCGCAGATTTGCGCGAAACTCGGCTGGCTGGGCATCGAGATTGATCCCGCAGCCAACGCCGGCAATGCCCTGCGCATTTCAACTCCCGCCAGCCGGGTTGCCGTCTGCGTGATCCCGACCGATGAGGAGGCTGTGATTGCCGCACACACCCGCCGTCTGCTGGATACTCCGGGCTGATTTCATAAAAAAACCGGGCTGAGCCCGGTTTTTACGAACCTGTTTGACGGCTTAGAACGGAATGTCGTCATCCATATCGTCGAAACTGCCGCCGCTTTTCTTCGCCGGCGCCTTCGAGGAGCTGCCACCACTCGGCGCTGCGGCTGATTCACGCATGCCACCGCCTCCACCGCCGCCCTCACCACCACCCCGGCTGCCCAGCATTCGCATCTGATCCGCCCTGACTTCGGTCGTATAACGATCCTGGCCTTCTTTGTCCTGCCACTTCCGGGTGCGCAAAGATCCCTCGATGTACACCTGCGAACCTTTACGCAGATACTCCCCGCAGATCTCGGCCAACTTGCCAAACGCGCTGATCCGGTGCCACTCAGTCGCTTCTTTTTTCTCGCCGCTGGTCTTGTCCTTCCAGGTCTCCGATGTGGCGATACTGAAACTTGTCAATGCTTCACCGCTCGGCAGATACCGCGTTTCCGGATCCTTGCCGAGGTTGCCAATCAAAATCACTTTGTTGACGGATGCCATATCGGTTTTCCTTTTGATTTGAACGCATCAATTAGTGTCAGTAACGCACCCGCCGTCCGGGGCGTTTACGCGTTTTTTACCAGCGGCACGCGCATGCCGAGGGCGAGTATAAGCCAGATCACCAGCAGCACGACGTCGAAGCCGATCACCGCACCCGCCCCCCAGTTCTTGTAGAGCACGCCGCCCGCAGAAGCGCCAAGGAAGGTGCCGAAAAACTGGATCGTGCTGTAGAGGCCGATCGCCGTTCCCTTGGCATGGGCCGGCGCCAAACGTGTCGTCAACGTCGGCAGCATGGCTTCCAGAGCGTTAAAGGGCGCAAAAAATGCCAGCAAAAACAATGACAAAAGCCAGACGCTGCTCTGCAGCCAGGGCAATGCCAGATGTGCAACGAGCAATACAGCAATCGACACGATGAACCAGCGCCGCAGCAGCACCGGGTTTCCGGCCTGCAATACAGCAGGCATCATCAGCACAAACGATCCCAGCATCACCGGCAGATAGACCTGCCAGTGCGAACCGACCGGCAGCCCGACATCTCGCAGCCCGAAGGGCACGACGATGAACAGCGCCATCAATACGGCATGCAAGGCGAAGATGCCCCAGTTCAACCGTGCCAGCTGCGGATCGGTCAGCACATGCCAGAAATCCTTCAGCGCGCGACCGGGCGCCGGCGGCACCTGCGGCGCGTCCGGGATGACACGCCACATCACCAGCATCGCCCCCAAGGCGAGCACGCCGGTCAATGCAAAAATGCCTGGCACGCCGATCAGACTGTTGAGCCAGGGACTGGCCACCAGGGACAGCGCAAACGCCACACCGATGGTCGATCCGATCATCGCCATGGCTTTAGCGCGCTGGTCTTCACGGGTCAGGTCGGCAGTCATCGCGATGACCGCGGCGGAAATCGCGCCAGCGCCCTGCAGCATGCGGCCGAAGATGACCATATAGATATTCGGCGCCAGTGCGGCGACAAAACTGCCAACCGCGAATATCACCAGCCCGATGTAGACCACCGGCTTGCGACCGTAGCGGTCCGACCACCAGCCGAAAGGGATTTGCAGTAAGGCCTGAGTCAGGCCGTAGGCGCCGATGGCGAGCCCGACCAGCGTCAGGTTATCGCCGCCGGGCAGGTGTTCCGCATAAATCGCGAACACCGGCAGGATCACGAACATGCCCAGCAGCCGCAGTCCGAAAATGCCGGACAGACCGATGCTGGCCCGCAATTCGAGCGGGGTCATTTTGCTGCGCGACGACATGGACGGGCGGGAGGCGAAAAAGGAAATCTGGAGGGGAAAACCGGGGAACAGTTGGGCGTAACTGCTTATGCGCGTATATTAACAGGTTTACCTTTGGTCTCTGACATGACAGCGCGCTCAACGCCGCCGAAACTGGTCGCCCTGCCGGCCAAACCGCAAACCGATCTGCCCTTGCCGCCGGCCGGCGCCGGTCAGATCCGCGTACGCGGCGCACGCACGCACAACCTGAAAAACATCAGTCTTGATCTGCCACGCAACCGGCTGGTGGTGATCACCGGACTGTCCGGTTCGGGCAAATCTTCACTGGCCTTCGACACACTCTACGCGGAAGGCCAGCGCCGCTACGTCGAGTCGCTGTCGGCCTACGCCCGGCAGTTTCTGCAGCTGATGGAAAAGCCCGACGTCGACATGATTGAAGGCTTGTCACCTGCGATTGCCATTGAGCAGAAAGCCTCCAGCCACAACCCGCGCTCGACGGTGGGTACCGTCACCGAGATTCATGATTACCTGCGCCTGCTTTACGCGCGCATCGGCGAACCGCACTGTCCCGAGCATGATGTACTGCTTGCCGCACAGTCGGTCGCACAGATGGTCGATCACGTGCTGCAGATGCCCGAGGACACCAAGCTGATGATCCTCGCCCCGGTAGTCAATGACCGCAAGGGTGAACAGTCGGCGCTGATCGATGAACTGCGCGCGCAGGGTTTCGTGCGTGTTCGCCTCGACGGCAAGGTGCACGACATTGATGCCCTGCCTGCGCTGAAAAAGAACACCAAACACACCATCGATGTTGTTGTTGACCGCGTCAAGGTTCGCGAAGAACTGCGGCAGCGTCTTGCTGAATCGTTTGAAACTGCTCTGCGTCATGGCGACGGTCGCGCAGTAGCAGTGGATATGGACAGCGGTCAGGAACATTCATTCTCGGCACGCCTTGCCTGCCCGCAATGCGGCTTTGCGTCTCCCGAACTCGAACCCCGGCTGTTTTCGTTCAACAATCCGGCCGGTGCCTGCCAGCGCTGCGACGGGCTTGGCTCGATCACCTTCTTCGATCCCAAACGCATTGCGGCTTTTCCTGAAATGTCGCTCGCCGCGGGCGCGATCAAAGGCTGGGATCGTCGCAACCAGTTCTATTTTCAGATGCTGCAGGGTCTGGCCGCCCATTACGGCTTTGACATCGAAGCGCCGTTCAACGAACTGCCCGAAGAAGCGCGGCAGGCAGTGCTCTATGGTTCCGGAAAAACCGCGATACGCTTCACCTACGTCGGTGAACGCGGAAAATCCTATGTCAAGGAACACGCCTTCGAGGGCGTAGTACCCAACCTCGAACGGCGGCACAAGGAAACCGACTCACCGGTGGTCAAAGAAGAACTCGCCAAGTATCTGAACACCCAGCAGTGCCCGGATTGCCAGGGCACACGCCTGCGGCGCGAGGCGCGGCATGTGCTGGTCGCACGTCAGCCGATCTACGCATTGTCCGCACTGCAACTCGGCGACGCGATGCGTTTCTTCGACAATCTGAAACTGACAGGTGCCCGACAGGCCATCGCCGAAAAAATTGCCGGTGAAATCAGCAACCGCCTGCGTTTTCTGGTGGATGTCGGCCTGGATTATCTGTCGCTTGATCGCTCGGCCGACACGCTATCGGGCGGTGAATCGCAGCGCATCCGACTCGCCAGCCAGATCGGTTCCGGCCTGACCGGCGTGATGTATGTGCTCGATGAACCGTCGATCGGCCTGCACCAGCGCGACAACACGCGGCTGCTCGACATGCTCAAGCGGCTGCGCGACATCGGCAACTCGGTGATCGTCGTCGAGCACGATCAAGATGCGATCATGCATGCCGATCACGTGGTCGATATGGGGCTCGGTGCCGGTGAACACGGCGGCTGCGTCATCGCCGAAGGTACGCCGGCGGAAATCATCGCACACCCCGAATCGCTGACGGGCCAGTATCTGTCCGGACGCCGGCGTATCGACGTGCCGGCGCTGCGCCACCGCATCAACCCGCAACGGCAGCTGGTCATCAAGGGCGCGCACGGAAACAACCTCAAGGACGTCACAGTGGGCATTCCCATCGGCCTGCTGACCTGCGTTACCGGCGTTTCCGGTTCCGGCAAGTCGACGCTGGTCAACGACACGCTGTATCTTTCAGCCGCGCGCGATCTGTATGGCAGCAATGTCGAACCCGCGCCCTGCGCCGCCATCGAAGGCATGGAATTCTTCGACAAGGTCGTCAATGTCGACCAGAGCCCGATCGGCCGGACACCCCGCTCCAATCCCGCGACTTACACCGGCCTGTTCACGCCGATCCGCGAGCTGTATGCCGGCGTGCCGGAATCCCGTGCGCGCGGCTACGGCGCCGGCCGCTTCTCGTTCAATGTCAAAGGCGGCCGCTGTGAAGCCTGTCAGGGTGATGGCGTATTAAAAGTCGAGATGCACTTCCTGCCTGACATTTATGTCCCCTGCGACACCTGCCACGGCAAACGCTACAACCGCGAAACGCTGGACATCCGTTACAAGGGCAAGACCATCCACGAAGTGCTGGAGATGACTGTTGAACACGCGCTGGAGTTTTTCAGCGCGGTGCCAACACTGGCGCGCAAGCTGCAGACGCTGATGGATGTCGGTCTCGGCTACATCACGCTGGGCCAGAGTGCGACCACCCTCTCCGGCGGCGAGGCGCAGCGCGTCAAGCTGGCTTTGGAGCTGTCCAAACGTGACACCGGCCGCACACTGTACATCCTCGATGAACCGACAACGGGTCTGCATTTCCACGACACCGACCTGCTACTGCGTGTGCTGCACCGACTGCGCGACCACGGCAACACCATTGTCGTCATCGAACACAATCTCGACGTCATCAAGACTGCCGATTGGGTCATTGACCTCGGCCCCGAGGGCGGCGGCGGTGGCGGCAGGATCATTGCCGAAGGCCCGCCGGAAACCATCGCAGCAAACCCGGGCAGCCATACCGGCGTTCATCTGAAAACGGTGCTGGCGTGAAATCCGAGGCCGCGCGTGAACTGCTCACCGGCAGTTTTGCCGCGGCAGTCGCTGCGGCCGATCCGCAGCGCATTGTCCCTGCGCACCTGCCGCCGCCACCCAAAGGCCGTACGCTGGTGGTCGGTGCGGGCAAGGCGGCAGCATCGATGGCACTGGCCGTCGAACAATCCTGGCCGGCCGCGGCGCCGCTCGACGGTCTGGTTATCACGCGTTATCGCCACGGACTTCTGACCAATCGCATTACCGTGATTGAAGCCGGCCATCCCGTGCCGGACTCGGCCGGCGAACAGGCTGCCGCGGAAATTCTCAAGAAGGTCAAAACGCTGACGCCGCAGGACCTGCTGCTGGTACTGGTCTCCGGAGGCGGATCTAGCCTGCTGTCACTGCCTGCGGATGGCGTTTCGATGGCGGATCTGAAACAGGTCACCAAACAGCTGTTGCATTCGGGTGCACCGATCCAGGCGATGAACACCGTGCGCAAACACCTGTCGCAAATTCAGGGCGGCAGACTGGCTGCGGCATCACGCGCACCGGTTCTGGCCCTGGTCATCTCGGATGTCACAGGAGACGATCCGACGCATATCGCTTCCGGGCCCTGTGCACCGGATCCGACGACTTACGCGGACGCGATCGCCATCCTGGAACGTTACGGCGTACAGCCTCCACCTGCGATCGCCGCGCATCTGGCGCGTGGCGCACGCGGCGAAATCGCCGAAACGCCTAAGTCGGGAGATCGTGCGTTTGCCAAGACCGAGAACAAGGTGATTGCAACGGCATGGCAATCGCTGCAGGCGGCTGCCGATTACTTCCGCTCAAAAGGTGTTACACCGGCGATTCTCGGCGACTCGGTCACCGGTGAGGCGCGCGAAGTCGCCAAGGTTTACGGTGCCTTGTCCCGCGCTGTTCGTGAACATAATGCCCCGTGGCAGCCACCGGTTGCGTTGATTTCCGGGGGCGAGTGTACGGTCACCGTTCGCGGCAAAGGCCGCGGCGGACGTTGCGCCGAATTCCTGCTCTCCCTGGCACTGGATCTGGATGGTGCGCCCAACATCCATGCGCTGGCCGGCGACACCGACGGCATCGACGGCTCGGAAGACAATGCCGGCGCCCTGCTGACACCGGATTCACTGCAGCGTGCTGCGCGCAAAGACATCAACGCGGCAGCATTACTGGACGGCAATGATGCCTACGGCTTTTTTGAAGCTACCGGAGACCTTGTCGTTACCGGTGCGACGCGTACCAACGTCAATGACTATCGGGTGATTCTGATTACCTGAAACAGTCGTCGGCAGTAACCGGGATAAATATAAGTATTTGTTTTAAAACAGTTTTATATAAATTTCCGACGTAAAAAAACCGGGGTTTACCCGGTTTTTTTACGTGCCGCCGGTGATCAGGCTGCTGCGGTTTCCGTCTTGGCTTCAGCAGCCTCTTCCGGACGATCCATCAGTTCGACATACGCCATCGGCGCGTTGTCGCCTTTGCGGAAGCCGAATTTCAGGATGCGCAGATAGCCGCCGTTGCGTTTTGCGTAACGCGGGCCCAGCAGTTCGAACAGCTTGACCACGTTCTCGCGGTCGCGCAGACGATCGAATGCCAGACGGCGATTGGCCAGGGTCGGCTTCTTGCCCAGGGTGATGATCGGCTCGACCACGCGGCGCAGTTCCTTGGCCTTGGGCAAAGTGGTCTTGATCGCTTCGTGACGCAGCAGCGAGTTGGCCATATTGCGCAGCATTGCCAGTCGATGGCTGCTGGTGCGATTGAGTTTCCGTAAACCGTGACGATGACGCATGATGCCCTCTTAAACCTTTTCGAGGCCGGCAGGCGGCCAGTTTTCCAGCTTCATCCCCAGCGTAAGACCGCGGGAGGCCAGCACTTCCTTGATTTCGTTCAGCGACTTGCGACCCAGATTCGGGGTCTTCAGCAACTCCGTTTCGGTACGCTGGATCAGATCGCCGATGTAGTAAATGTTTTCGGCTTTGAGGCAGTTGGCCGAACGCACGGTCAGCTCCAGATCATCGACCGGACGCAGCAGCACCGGATCAATCTGGGTGGCTTTCTTCTCTTCGATCAGCGCCGGGGTGCCTTTGAGATCGGCAAACACGGACAGCTGTTCAACCAGAACGCGGGCCGCATAACGCACGGCTTCTTCCGGATCGATTGCACCGTTGGTTTCGATGTCGATCACCAGCTTGTCGAGGTCGGTGCGCTGTTCAACGCGTGCCGATTCCACTGCGTAGCTGACGCGACGCACCGGACCGAATGAGGCGTCCAGCATCAGACCGCCGACGCTGCGTGCTTCTTCATCGCCGCGACGGGTAACAGCGGCAACATAGCCACGGCCTTTTTCGACCTTGATCTGCACATCGAGCTTGCCACCCGCCGTCAGATGCGCAATCACATGATCGGGATTGATGATTTCGACATCGTGCATCGGCTCGATGTCAGCTGCAGTCACGACGCCTTCACCGGACTTCTTCAGAGTCAGAATGGCTTCGTCGCGGTTATGCAGACGCAGAACGATGCCTTTCAGGTTCAGAAGAATATCAACCACGTCCTCCTGGACGCCGTCGATGGTGGAGTACTCGTGCAGCACGCCAGCGATTTTGACTTCCGTTGCCGCGTAACCCGGCATGGAAGACAGCAGCGTGCGGCGCAGTGCATTGCCGAGCGTGTGGCCGTAGCCGCGCTCGAACGGTTCCATCGTAACCTTGGCGTGGAACGGTGACACACCCTGTACATCGATGATCCGAGGCTTGAGGAAGGCGCTGCTGGACATGACGGATCTACCTCTCGGGAATTATTTCGAGTAAAGCTCGACGATGAGCGACTCATTGATCGTGGACGGCAGTTCGGAGCGCTGCGGCCGGGCCTTGAAGGTGCCTTTCAGCGCCTTCGAGTCAACCTCGATCCACTCCGGATAACCGCGCGATTCGGCAGCTTCTGACGCACCCTTGATGCGCAGTTGCGCTTTCGCCGGCTGCGCCACTTCAACCACATCGCCCGGACGGCACTGGAACGACGGGATGTTGACCCGTTTGCCGTTGACGAGGATGCCGTTGTGGCGGACCACCTGACGTGCTTCCGTGCGCGAGGCACCGAAACCCATGCGGTAAACAACGCTGTCGAGCCGGCTTTCCAGGCTCTGCAGCAGTGCTTCGCCGGTCACGCCCTTGCTGGCTGCGGCTTCTTTGTACGTCTTGCGGAATTGCCGCTCGAGAATGCCGTAAATCCTGCGCACTTTTTGTTTCTCGCGCAGCTGAACGCCATAACCCGAAAGACGGGAATTCTTCTGGCCGTGCTGACCCGGGGGGTAGGCACGACGCTCCATCGCACATTTGTCGGTGAAACACTTCTCCCCTTTCAGGAAGAGTTTTTCGCCTTCGCGCCGGCACTGCCGGCATTTTGCATCGAGATTCCTGGCCACTTGTGGGATCTCCCTTAAATTCTGCGTTTCTTCGGCGGACGGCAGCCGTTATGCGGCACGGGCGTCACATCGGAGATGCTGGTGATCTTGAAACCTACGGCGTTCAGCGCGCGCACTGCGGACTCGCGTCCGGGTCCGGGTCCCTTGATCAGGACTTCGATGTTCTTCACACCGCATTCCTGTGCAAGACGACCGGCCTTTTCGGCAGCGATCTGGGCGGCAAAAGGGGTCGACTTGCGTGAGCCCTTGAAACCGTTGCTGCCCGAAGTCGCCCACGCCAGGGCATTGCCCTGACGATCGGTGATCGTGACGATCGTATTGTTGAAGGAAGCGTGAACGTGGGCGACGCCTTCCGCCACATTCTTCTTGACCTTCTTGCGAACCCTGGTGCTTGCCTTAGCCATATATAGTCACTCTCAATTAAGCGGCCGGACGCTGGATTTT
>Ga0209358_10002545_pt1 | contig 13793 bp, 9 predicted proteins | sample LauGreFa1BDMLBSN_2_FD_187574 | JGI IMG/M metagenome (GOLD analysis project Ga0209358, IMG submission 187574) | Freshwater lake microbial communities from Lake Michigan, USA - Fa13.BD.MLB.SN (SPAdes) (version 2) | ecosystem: Environmental > Aquatic > Freshwater > Lake | place: Lake Michigan, USA... | reverse complement strand
CGAATGCCGTCACGCATTGGCATCATAACTTTTTGATCAATCACTGCAATAGAATCAAGCTTTCGATACATCGAGGCAGTGTCTTGGGCAATAAGGGGTTCTGCAATTAAAGTGCATGCAAACAAGCTAATGGCGAATAATATTTTTTTCATGTTTTATACATTAAGTAATCTTCAATTTACAATTTTTTATATTATAAATACCAATTGAAATCAATATAAACTACCCCTTCAAGTTGATTTGCCCTTGCTTACCCTCTAAAAACTCAAAACCTGGCCCAAACTTGGCAGGGATTCAAAGTATTTTTTTCATATTTTGAATTTTCTTTGTTGATTTATATCTAATTTAATGCTACATTAATTCAATAACATATGCTTTTCTTAAAACCTATTTCAAATCTTAAGAACACCTTCGCTTTTTGTTTTTTTTACTTAGTTATTTTTTGTCCAATTAATATTTCTGCTCAAATAAATCAATCGTATGATGTTGTAATTTATGGTGGCACTTCTGCTGGTGTTTCTGCTGCTATCCAATGTTCTCGAATGGGTAAAAAAGTAATTTTAATTGAACCTACCAATCGAATGGGCGGACTAACTACTGGCGGATTAGGTAAAACGGATATCGGGAATAAGCAAGCGATTGGAGGTGTTTCTCGTGAGTTTTATCAAAATATAAAAAGATATTATCAGAAGCCTGAAAATTGGATTTGGGAAACAAGGGATGCCTATAAGGGTGTTGGTTACGATACTTTTAACGAGGATGCAATGTGGGCTTTTGAACCATCCGTTGCATTAAAAGTATATCAAGAAATGGTTAAAAATGAATCTAATATTCACATTGTATATAATCAACGATTAAACCGGAAAGCAGGTGTGAAAAAGGAAAAGCAAGTTATAAAATCTATTCAGATGGAATCGGGACAAATTTACCAGGGTAAAATGTTTATGGATTGCACCTATGAAGGAGATTTGATGGCAGCATCAGGGGTTAGCTATACCGTGGGCAGAGAATCAAATAGTCAGTATGGAGAATCTTTAAATGGGGTACAAGCAAATAATTTTAATTTAACACTTCAAAAGAAATTATCCAGAAACGGAATTCATCATAATTTTATAGAAGGCGTGAGTCCTTACTTGGTTAAGGGGAATCCAAAGAGTGGATTATTGCCATTTGTGAGTGCTGAAAAGCCAGGGGTTGATGGTCAGGCTGATAATAAAATTCAAGCTTATTGTTATCGCATGACTTTGACCAATCTTCCTGAAAATCGTATTCCTTTCAAAAAACCTGCAGGTTACAAAGAATTAGAATATGAATTATTATTCCGAAATTATGAAGCCGCCAAAGGTAACATTCGTAACATGTATGATTATGGAGATCCTTTAGTGCCTTGGATAAATTCTCCAATGCCCAACCGAAAAACAGATATCAATAATCAAAAAGGATTTTCAACAGATTTTATTGGACAAAATTATCGTTACCCAGAAGCGAGTTATGATGAAAGATTAAAAATTGCGGCCTTGCATAAAAAGTACCAACAAGGTTTGATGTGGACTTTGTCTTATCATCCTAGAATTCCTAAGCAAGTTCGTGATGTGGTTTCCGAATGGGGAACATGCAAAGACGAATTTATTACAGATGCCGGTTGGACGGACCAATTATATATTCGGGAGGCTAGAAGAATGGTGAGTGACTATGTGATGACCCAAAGAAATTGTGAGGCATTGGCAGTAGCTGAAGATGCTATCGGTCTAGGAGCATATCAGATGGACTCTCATCCCATTCAGCGATACGTAGATGTAAATGGATTTGTCAAAAACGAAGGCAATGTAGAAGCGCATGTCAGTGCACCTTTCCCCATTAGCTATAAATCGATCATTCCTAAAAAATCAGAGGCAACTAATTTGTTTATACCCGTGTGTCTTTCATCCTCCCATATTGCTTATGGATCCATTCGAATGGAACCTGTGTTTATGGTTTTAGGTCAATCTGCAGCAATAGCAGCTTGTATTGCCATTGATAAAAATATACAAGCACAGGAAGTTTCTTACCCGGAATTACGTGCAGCTTTAATCAAAAATAATCAAATATTGAAATAGGTTTATTATCAAACGATGCAATTTACTTTTTTGTAAATCGTCAGTACAAAGTTGATATTTTATTAAATAAAACTTAACTTCAAACTACCATAAAACCGCATGTATGCAACGTAGACAACTCTTAAAACAATCTGCTTTTGCAATTGCTGCATTTTCTTTTTCTCGAGAACTTTTTGCAAATGCATCAATTACTAATTTGGATATCAATTCATCTACTTTGAATAAATCGACTGTTCTCAGTAATATGATTAGATTAGGCTCAAATGAAAATCCGCATGGTCCATCTACATTAGCGAAACAAGCAATGATAGAAGCAGTAGGGATTTCTAATCGCTACCAATGGGATATGAATGCGTTATTAAAAACAGAAATTGCAAAAATGACTGGTCACACAAAAGACCATGTTGCCTTAGGGGCAGGCTCGTCTGAGTTATTGGGTGTGGTTTCATTATGGGCTGCTTATAAAAAAGGAAATGTTGTTGCATCTGAACCAACATTTAAATTGTGGATGCCTGCAGCAAGACGCATGGGCTTACCAACCAAATTAGTTCCATTGACTTCAACTAAACACAATGATCTCAATGGACTTATGAATGCAATGGATCAAGATACAAAAATGGTTTATTTATGTAACCCAAATAATCCAACAGGTACAGTGAATCCAACAAGTGATTTAGAAAACTTTATTAAAAAAGTAGCTAGTACTACAATTGTTTTACTAGATGAAGCTTATACAGATTATTATGATACGCCATCAATGTCTAAAATGATTGATGCATATCCAAATTTAGTGATAGCTAAAACATTTTCTAAAACCTTTGGAATGGCTGGTGCAAGAGTTGGATATGTGTTAGCGCATCCAAACACCATTAAGGACCTTAATGAATTCCAAGCTTGGGCAAATGCTGGTCCTTCTGCAGTATCCATGCAAGGTGCATTGGCAGCAATCAAAGACAAGGAATTTGTCGCTTATTGTAAGCAAGAAAATATAAAAGCAAAAGACATCTTGTATCAAGGCTTTGATGCACTAGGCATAAAGCATATTAAGTCATTTACAAGTTTTGTTTATTTTGATACAGCGACTTATAAAAAAGATATACCAGCATTATTATTAGCAAATCAAATTACAGGTGCAAGATCCTTTGAGCAAAATAGCAGTTGGTTAAGGATAAGTATTGGTACAGTAGCTGAAATGGAAAAAGTAGTTGCTGTATTGAAAGATAACAGGGTATAAATGTCATGACAAGGGTGTCTATCGATATACATATAATCAATAACCCCATTTAACTTTATAAGAAAGGGTACATTTTTTAAAATCTAAATATTAAAAAAATTAATTATATTTATATACTTTCACAATCTGATTATCTTAAAATTCTTTTTTAATGTTCAAGAAATATATTACTACAGTACTTTTGGTGTTAATCTTTAATCATGTTTATTCCCAATCAGACATACTTTCTCCAGAATTAATTTCAATAAATCTCTCCCCTGATACTATTAATACAAAAACATCATCAGCAACTTTTACAATAAAAGTGGTTGCAAAAGATGATTTAAGTGGACTTTCTAACGGCTATTCTGGTTATGTATCATTGAGATCGCCTACTGGTAAGGTAACTGATGCATATACTTTATATTTTAATGGAAAATTACAAGATACAGCAGTTGCAACTGCAAGTTTGCCGCAATATTCAGAAGCAGGTATTTGGAAGGTTAACTATGTTTACTTAAAAGATAAAGTAAACAATGGGGCCAACTATAGTTATACTTATACCAATTTTAAAACCTATGGTAAAGATTCAATCTTTGTTAATTCCCAATCAGATATACTTTCTCCAGAATTAATTTCATTAAATATCTCCCCTGATACTATTAATACAAAAACATCATCAGCAACTTTTACAATAAAAGTTGTTGCAAAAGATGATATAAGTGGACTTTCTAACGGCTATTCTGGTTATGTATCATTGAGATCGCCTACTGGTAAGGTAACTGATGCATATACTTTATATTTTAATGGAAAATTACAAGATACAGCAGTTGCAACTGCAAGTTTGCCGCAATATTCAGAAGCAGGTATTTGGAAGGTTAACTATGTTTACTTAAAAGATAAAGTAAACAATGGGGCCAACTATAGTTATACTTATACCAATTTTAAAACCTATGGTAAAGATTCTATTATTATTAATTCAAACGCAGAAATTAAAAACGGAGCTGCATTTTTAATACAAGATGCATACAATATTAAATCTAGATCTGCCGATGTGATTTCAACAATGAGTATTTCAGGAAACTCAAGCAGTTATCATGATATTAGATGGCAATATCAAAAGGGCGATCTTATTGGAGTGAATCCAGAAGAGCAAAATTTGGTAATTGTTGATGGCGCTGCAACACTTAGCAATGTTAATGGAGGCGGCAATCTTATCAATTTATCTCCAGGAACAAAATATTCATTTAGGCTAGTTTCTAAAAATAAGAATGGAAATATTCAGGACTTCAGCGATACAAAACAATTTATAACATTAGGAAATACTTCTCCTAAAATTTATGACACAAGTTTTTCCATTAAAGATTCTGTTAGTGTAAATCGTATAGTAGGAAAAATTAGAAGTGTTGATATCGACGCAGATGTCTTAGTTTTTAAAATCAAATCAGGTAATACAAATGAAACATTCAAAATTGATTCTTTAGGAAATATATTTGTAAAAAATAAAATTGAATATGATAAGTCAAACAAATTTGATTTGCTAATTTCTGTAAATGACGGAATTGATTCTATCACAGCGAAGGCAACAATTAATATTACACCAATTCCTACTTTTAACCATTCAGGCGTTTTTGGGGTATGTACAGGTGATAGTCTAAAGGTTAATACAAATAAATATTCGGGTTATACTATTGTATGGTATAAGAATGGTCAAATTTTCAATAACCAAAATATTGATACAATTTATATAAAGGAGGCTACAAACTATCAAATTAAAATTATCAAAGGATCTGATACTATTGCTTCGGTAATTAAAACATTTGTTATAAATACAATACCTTCATCACCTGCTGCTTCAGCTAAAAATCTATGTCAAAATGAAGCAGGTGTTTCATTAACAGCAACCGTCACATCTGGTAACAGTTTGATTTGGTATGGAACAAACGCAACAGGAGGTTCATCAAGTACAACTGCCCCAATCATCTCAACTGCTATAACTGGAACTTTAGACTACTATGTTAGCCAAAAGAATACTACTACTGGATGCGAAAGTCCAAGAACGAAGTTATCAGTGACAATTAATCCATTACCAGTTTCACCTACAGTTAGAGATACCGCTTTTTGTCAAAATTCAACAAGTATAGTTTTGTCTGCAGGAGCAAGTTCAGGGAATAGCTTGTTATGGTATGGCGCAAATGCCTCAGGAGGTTCTTCTAATGTAAATGCTACAGTTCCTATTGCAACTTCAACCGGATCTTATGCCTACTATGTTAGTCAAAAAAATACAACAACCGGATGCGAAAGTGCGAGATCAAAAATTGGAGTAACTATAAACCCATTACCTATAGCACCTGTAGTGAGAGATACCAATTATTGTAATAACGCAAGTTCTGATACTTTAAGATTTAATACAAGCACAGGAGCAACCTTATTATGGTATGGTACTAATGCAACAGGAGGAACAGGAACAAGCATAGCAATTAAACCAAATACTGCTAATGTAGGAACCGTAAATTATTATCTCAGTCAAATCATAACAGCTACAGGTTGTGAAGGGCCAAGATCTAAAGTAGTTGTCATTACAAAACCATTACCTAACGCACCTACTATATCACGTGATACAGCCAATTATTTAGTCTCTGGAACTTCAGCAACAACATGGTATAAAGATGGAGCCGCTTTAACTGATACGGCACAAAAGTATAAACCTGCTTCTCCCGGATCATACACAGCAAAAACAACCTCTAATGGTTGCGCTAGTGTAATGAGCGCAGTTTATTATTATTTAGTAACCGATATAATTACTTTAAGTAAAGATGAGTTTATCAAACTAGCACCGAATCCATTTGTCAATAAACTGAATTTTGATTTTGTGGTAATGGGGTATCAAAAACTAAATATTGAAGTATTTTCACTTACTTCTGGCGTTAAAGTAGCAAGTATGCAAAATCTACAAGCAGGATTACCAATTTATTTAGGTCAATTAGCGCCAGGAACTTACATTATAAATGTGACATCGAATGATAATAAAATATCCCATCAATTTAAAATGATAAAACTATAAGGGAATGTAAATCATCTATGCGTGAGGAAAACACCCCTTTAAATCGGTTCATGTCGGTTGATTTCCTTCGAAAGAACCTGGCCGGGAATTTACATCTTCACAACTTTAAATTGTTGTAGTATCTTTTGATCGTTTGAGGTAACTCTGATAATATAAGTACCGCCAGATAATTGACCTAAAGTAATCCTACTTCCTGCAGTTAAATTGGGCTGACTTGCGACCTTAGTTCCTGTTGCAACATCAAACACTTCTATATTAAGCTTTTGATACCCCTTCACAATAAAATCAAAATTAAGTTGATTGATAAATGGATTCGGTGCTAGTTTGATAAACTCATCTTTACTTAAGTTGATTATATCAGTTACTAAATAATAGTAGGCCGAGCTCATTACACTTATACAACCATTGGTCGTAGTTTTAACAGAATAAGAACCTACGCTAGAAGGCTTAAATTTTTGTGTCGTATCAGAAATTAATGTGCCGTCTTTATACCAAGTATTTCTAATAGAAGAAGTAGAAACCAAATTATTTGAAGTGTCTCGTGATATGGTTGGCGGTGTTGGCAATGCAAATGATTTAATGAGGACTGAATCAGAAAATTTAGAACAACCTAAACTGTCTGTAGCCATTAATTTAATATAACCTTCTTTTTTAATAAAAATAGAATCTGAAGATTTTGAAACTGAATCGTTATTAAGATACCAAGTATATTTTACTGAAGGATCTTTAACAGTAATCTTCACACTAATAGAGTCATTACCACATATAAATGTTTTAGCTAAACTAATAGTTGGCTTAGGACAATCGTATAATTTAAAAATGACCATTCCGACGCCAATAAAAGGCAAATGAATCAATTCAGCTGTGCCGTCATTATCTAAGTCTTTTACTTCAAAATCATTACCTAAAAATTCAGTTCTCTCATTATTATTATAAAACATAAAACCTTCTTGATATACAAATTTTCCTAATCTTGTATAAGTGAATTTCCCTGACTTAGATCCTTTAAAATAAACATACCCATTATAATCTTTCTCCCAATATCCATAGTAAGGAACATTTGGGTTAATGAATTTTGGATCTGTTCTGTATTTAATGGCTAAGTCTTTGATTTTATCTCCATCAATATCCTCATAATATAAATAAGACGAGCCTGCATACATTTTTGATTTGGTCATACTATCAATAAACATATTTGTATTATTTGTTATTGTGCCATTACCAATGGTGAATACTAAAATTTCATTTAAGAATTCTTTATCTGCAGTACCCCCTGAATTTCCAAGGCCTGTGGACCTGTATACAATAATTTCTTTTTTTCCGTCATTGTCCAGATCGGTTTGTATCATGTATTTAGGGGCAAGATGTGGCGCACCAAAAGTGCCTAAAAAAACAGGAGATTCAACTTTAAACCCACCATTTTTATCATTCAAAACATAACCAAGATATCCTGGCTCTCGAACTAGACAATTATCACATTTAGTTCCTCCAAAAAATAAATCCAGGAACCCATCTCCATTGATATCAACTAACATGTTTTCTCCTTCAGGCCCCGTAGCATAATTATAGGTACCTGTATTGAATCTCTTAGCTTTAAAATTTCCTTTCCCGTCATTGGTCCATACATCAAGCCCATTAATGTCAGATTGGGTAGACTCTACAATATCGATGTCTCCATCATTATCAATATCTCCATAAGCAGAACCAAAGACTGAAACAAAAGGGTGACTACTTTTTTCTAAAAGACCTTTGTTATCAAAATTATCTTTCTTATCAACAAGTCTTTTATTTTCAATAGAATAATACCTATTTAGTTTTGCTCCCCACTCATTATAATCTCTATCTTTTAACATCCCCAAATGATTAAAAACCTGCTGCCCAAGTTTACTTGTTACGTGAATTTGATTGTCGATCATCTCTGCATGATAATGTTCACCAAAATTGATGACTTCGGGTGTTCCATCATTATTTAAATCTGCTTGGCCAAAAAAATCGGTATTGTGCCATAATACATCTGGTTTTCTAAAATTTTCATGGTGCATAGTAATATTATATGTACTGTCAAGCCTAAGGTAAATAGGCATTCCAATTCTTTGTATATTATACTTTTGATTTTTATTAGTATCACTAATTGGTGGATAGTATAGTTGATTTGCTTGCCCAATCATATCAGTCATTCCATTTTTATCAATATCCTGAAAAAATAATTTTCCCTGTCCTCCAGGTGCAAAAAACTGCGCTGGCCCATAAGTTCTATTATCTTCTCCGGTTTCACCATTACTTAATGTTTGGTAGTAATATGGGATATATCCATTTTGCAGCTTTCCTTTACTTACAGGCCATTTCAAATACCTGATAATATAAATTGTAATTGTGTCATTTATTGTGACTGTATTTTTATTATATTTTACTGGAACCTTAAAGTATTCTTTTGAATAACTTGAAACACTGGTTTTTATATTTATCTTATTATTAGAAATAGTAAAATAGTTTTTATAATCACCGTCGCCATAGGTAACATATTTTGATACGCTATCAAGCATAAAATCACCAATACTTAGTGAATTATTAATCCCCAGGTCTTCTAAAACAGAAACTGTTTTTTTTAATAAAATTGGACTCCACTCACAGGCATCGCCAATGTTGTTTTTATCTACATCTTCCTGAAAAGGGTTATACATATTTTTACAGTTGTCTACCGCATCAGTAATACCATCATCATCTATATCGTTGATGTCTAATTTTCTGATAAATGCTGTGCCATTCCACTCCCATCTTATATTGTTTGTTTTGTTATTTAATAAAATATCAGTTAATCCATTATTATCTAAGTCATATATCGCCATCGGTTCGTCCCATAAATTTACATTGTTGCTGTAATTATTTTGAATCAGACTATTGCTTACTTCGTTATAGTTAATTGAATTAGTTGATTGATATATAAAAATTTTCCACTTTCCGGTTACATCATTCATGGGTAAGATGATCTCTTTAATTCCATCTTTATTGATATCAAATGCGTTTATGTCTGTGACATAATAATCATTCGGAATTGCGATAGTTACTGAATTATCTTGATTGAATTCCCCCTTTTTGTTGTTCCAAAGTATTCTGAACCTGTTTGCATAAACGTTTGTTGGTGAATACACATCATTTATTAAAAGGTCAACAAAGCCATCATTATTCATGTCGATTAATTCGGACCTGTCTACCCAGCCGATTGAATCAATATTTGATGCCTTATACGTGAAATTACCCTTGGAATCATTTAATAATATGCGATTCAATATATCTCCTGCATATTCGTGGTGTGTTGAAAATGCTACGATATCTAAATCCCCATCATTATCAATATCGGCAGAGGTTCCTGTGCGCCAAACACCTTTATAATTAATAGAATCAACTTTAAAAGAAGTGCCATCCACGTTTTTCATGGTATATAAAGGGAAAACAGGATCCTTACAATTATTACAACCCGCGGGGTCCATTCCGGTTAATAAAAAAGCATCTAGATACCCATCGTTATTAAAGTCTCCAGCCAACTCTTTTCCTGCAAATATTTTTTTATAGTCTATAGTGACATTGTCTTTTACTAGTCCAGTAGCAGTATTTTTATAAAACACGGGACCAGGCCAAGTATAGGTTTTATTTATATCGTATCCCTCAAACAAAACAACATCATCACGTCCATCTTTGTTATAATCAAATTGTACAAATGATGCAAATCCTCCTGGAATATTTAACCATTGGTTGCTATTGGACAACTCATATGATGATTTTAAACTAGCCTGCTGTGCGTTAGATTTAACGGAAACTAATGACAAGGCAAAAAATACCAATCCCTGAATTATATATTTCATTTAATAAATTTTAATTCAGCCTTTGGGGGTATTCAAATGTATGATTTAAACAACAATTAATCAGGTTCCAATAATTCCACCCCTTCACCTCCATTAACCTCTGTTTTGCCTTTAAAAAACACTATTTTATAATAATGAAACTCTCTATGATCAAAAGTCTATATTGTTTTGACGACGGACATTCACCTGTACATCTGTAATTCTTTCCAAGTAGAAGTACTTTATTCTGCCTGATGAAATTTCATATTTATTCATTAAAATATTTTCTCAATAAAATTAATAATTCATGGCATTGCTTTTGCGCAGGCTCAACCCTCAATTCATTAGAACGTTTAATTACATTATTCATTCCTCCGGTGATATTAATAAAAGAGGACTCACTAAATGTATTTTCTTCTAATAGATAAATACGATTTGGTAATTTCTTTAATGGTTTTGTATAAATAGAATCTCCAAGAATAATAGCATTGTCATAATTAAGTGCATATAAAATGGATTGATCAAAATATTTAAATCTAATTGGATCTATGAATTGACTTAAAAAGTTTTCTTCCCTTAATTCTCTCGATTCTAATATTTTAGTAAAGTGACTATAGTTCTGTATAGCATTTATTAAATTATCATCCTCTATAAAGTTAAGTCTACCGGTATTTTTAACTTCGTCAAGCGCCATGTTATTAATATTTGGAATAGAACGATTGGAAATCTGACCTAGTAAAACATAGCTTTCAATTAAATGGTTCTTTAATTCACCTTTTACATAATATTTTGAAATTATTTCGAATAAACTATCTACTTTTTTTCTTTTAGGTAATACGGTAGAAAAAAAACTGAATCTTTTTGGATATTAAGGTATAAAGTATTTAAACTTTTTTTTGTTTTCTGAATTTCAACCTGATGCTCTCTTAAATTTTCTGCAAAAAAACCTAATGTCACAGCTGTAAATAAAAGGAAAAATTCAAGAATGTATTCAGACCATTTCTTTTTATGCGATGGGTGGTGTGGGTGATGTACTTCCATAAATTAATTTAATAGTTGAAAATAAGGTAATGTTCTCGTAATAAAAACATAAAATCTGGCCTATCCCATGTATCCGGAAGCCCCTCATTATTTCATTTTTTTAGCAAGTGTAGCAACGCGGCTGCCAAGGGTAAATCCTTTTTGTAAAAACAGTTTGTCTAATTTCTCTGTCTTGAAAACGCCTTCATTTGTAATGGCAGACGCTCCAAATGCTGAAGTCCAATCATCTCCTCCCACCACAATCATTCCAAAAATTAACATAGAGTGTAATATGTTTACCTGAGCAAGTTCCTCCCCAGCAGATATACCCCCAGCTGTAACAAATGCAGCACCAATTTTATCTTTTAAGGGGTTTCCCTCAAATGGCCATTCACTCATAAATTGAACTACTTCAGGTGCGAGGTTCGCATTGTAAACAGGGCTACCTATAATAATAGCATCTGCATCTAATAAATCCTTTGTAGTAGTTTGATCAATACTTTTAACTACAACCACAACGCCTGGTATAGATTTCACTCCTTTTGCTACTTCTTCCGCCAAGGATTGCGTATGGGCTGTTTTACTATAATAGGCAATAAGTACATTTTTTGTCTTTACCTGTCCGTAACCAAGTTGACTGATAAAAAATAAGGAGACGATTAGATATAGTTTCATAGTATACACTTAGAAATTTAATGCTTCAATTTTTGTTTTCAAATTTACTTCAAATTTTCAGTGTTTACTTTTCCACACCTTCACCTCCATTAACCTATGTTTTCCCTTCAAAAACACAAAACCTGGCCCGAACTTGGCCCAAAATAAAAAACCACCTATGAAACAAATCATAAGTGGTTGATTTTCAAGTGGGCCCACCAGGGCATGATCCTGGGACCCCCTGATTATGAGGGTTCCTAGTGGTATTCTATACCTTTTCTTTTATTGATAATCAATAGGATACAAGATTGAAATAGATTTATATTTCTCATATTTCACCTCTTTTAACCGGTTTTTGTTGAAAACCTGGCCCGGAACCTGGCCGAGATTTATTCCACCTTTAATTGGGTTAAATTGTAACTTGGTTTACTTTTTCAAGATTATTGTTACTTCAATTTTTGAAATCCCAGTTCCTGATGTGTTATACAATGTTGCATTACTTGAAGTCAATGTAGTTATGGAATACAGTTCACCGTCAATGGTTACATTTGAACCATTTATTGAATAAGGAACACTTTTTGATTGACCACTAATACTAGTCAATACAGTACCATTTGTTTTAAACTCTACATAATCAGCGGCTGTAACATTCATGGGAGCTGAAATTGTTCCTATTTTATAATCGTAACTAACAAATTGCCATTTCCCAACTAAGGTAGGGTTTGCGGAATCTTTATTACAAGAAGTCATGACAACGGTAGATAAAAGCATTGCGAATAGTAATATTTTTTTCATATGTGTTGGTTTAGAAATAGATGTTACTCCATTTCAATGATTAAATAAAAGTCTTAGGAATGATAGAGATTACAAGAATTGTAAATAGAGCTGTTGCGTTAGAATTGCAATAGAGTGGGTGATTTACTTATAAAAGGTAAGTAATATATTTTGATAAATGAGTTATGTCTCTATATCTTATGACTTCTAAATTGTGCTTCACTATAAATCAAGGACTTATGTTAAATCGTGGGTCCTTTGTTGTTTCTGCGTGAGGTTTGCGTGAGGTTTTTAAAAAAAGAGACCCCTATTGCTAGAGGTCTCAATCGTATTTTTTCAAACTTAAAAGCTATTTAATTGGAGCAGCTGTTGCAACCTTTAACCAACCTGAAACATCAAAATATTCATCTCCATCATAAATTTTATGATCTTTATCTAGTTTGTAGCTAAAATAGGATTTCAAATCTATTTTAGGAGCATTATTAGTAAAATCTCCTGACCATATGGCGTAAACTCTTACAGAACCATCTGGCTTTAAAGTAACTTCATCTACCCCTGGTAAAATAGTAACATTTACTTTTAAATTATTTACTAATTTAAAGAAATTAGATGATCTATCTAAAATTTCGGCTTTTGATATATCTTTTTGACCATAACCAGCAGAATGGTATTTCAAAGTATCAGACCAATAAGTAGCCCATTCGGTTAAGTCTTTCTTACAGTATGCTTTAAATGAAGCATCTACAAGTTTTGCATTTTCTCTAAATAAAGCCATGTTAGGGTCTTCTGTTTCTTTTTTTGTTTCTTGGTTTGTACAAGCAATTAATGATGCTGATACAAGAAAACATAATAATATTTTTTTCATTTTTTACAATTTTAATTTTTTCTACTCTATGGGCTTTTCGGAATCCGCCATTTTTAAGTTCTTTTTACGAATTAATGAATTCTCCATAAATGGTCAATTCTATTAATATTAGTAATCACGGTTGTATTATTAAAGTCATTGTATTCTTTACTATTTTTTCTAATTTTTTGTCTTTCTGTAAAGTGCGTGTAAAAATCTAAAATACTATTATCTGGTATTAATGTCATGTACGTATTAGTTGAATAACCATCAATAGCTTTCCAAGTAA
>Ga0209358_10002540_pt1 | contig 13804 bp, 13 predicted proteins | sample LauGreFa1BDMLBSN_2_FD_187574 | JGI IMG/M metagenome (GOLD analysis project Ga0209358, IMG submission 187574) | Freshwater lake microbial communities from Lake Michigan, USA - Fa13.BD.MLB.SN (SPAdes) (version 2) | ecosystem: Environmental > Aquatic > Freshwater > Lake | place: Lake Michigan, USA... | reverse complement strand
CAGCATTGTGATCACCATGCACCAAAAACCGGATCCTGATGCGATGGGCTCTTCTCTTGGACTTTTACATTTTTTGAAAAATGCAGGTTTTCAAGCTCAGGTTATCTCTCCAACGAATTGGGCAGATTTTTTGGACTGGATGCCTGGTATAAAAGATGTGGTTGATTATGAAAGCAAACGTGAACAGGCCAACAGAATCGTTGAAGAGGCTGACTGGATTTTTTGTCTGGATTTCAACAATTTGTCCAGAACCAAATCAATGGAGCAAGTCCTGCTCAACGCCAAAGCACAAAAAGTACTGATCGATCACCACCGTGAACCGCAAACAGAGGTATTTGATTTTGGCATCAGTGATATAAGCAAAAGCTCTACTTCTGAAATGATTTATGATTTTATCATTTCAACTGGGAAAGCTGATTTAATGAATAAACAAACTGCGCAATGCATCTATGCAGGTGTAATGGCAGATACCGGTTCTTTCCGATTTGCTTCTACTACGGCAAGTGTTCATCTGATGGTTGCTCATTTGAAAGGATTTGAAATAGACCATTCCAAAATTCATTCTGCTGTATATGATAATTTTCAGGAAAACAGATTAAGGTTCATTGGCCATGTATTGACTTATAGAATGGAAATTTTGTACGAATACAACACAGCTTTGATTGCCATCCCGAAATCAGATACCCAAAAATTTCATATCAAGACAGGAGATACAGAAGGTCTGGTTAATTATCCACTTTCCATCCAAGGAATTGAAATGGCTGCATTGTTGATTGACCGTGATGACGAACGCAAATGGTCATTTAGAAGCAAAGAGCATTTCGATTGCAATACGTTTTCAAGAAAATATTTCAATGGCGGTGGTCATTACAATGCATCAGGCGGTAGAAGTGTTGAATCGCTTGAAGAAAATGTTGCACAATTCAAAAAAGTATTGAAAGAATTCTCATCTTTACAACAATAATCAAACAATGAAAAAAACAAACCTTTTATTGGCTGCAGTAGCAGCTATTCTCATCAGCTCTTGCGGACAGCTAGGGTTTGAAAAATCAAAGTCAGGTCTCCAGTATAAAATCATACAATCCGGCGATGGTGAAAAACTTGAACATGGTGATTTTGTAAAATTTCAATACAAACTCACTTACAAAGATTCAGTAGTCATGAGCACCTATGGTGTGCTACCAGCGTATGACCAAGTTGACAGTGTTGGAAGGTTTCATGATTTTTCAGAAATCTTGACCAAATTAAAAGTAGGAGACAGTGTTGTTACTTATCAATTTCATGATTCATTGCAAAAAACATCTCAATTCGGTATGCCTCCATACCTGAAAAAAGGTGAAAAGCAGGTTGCAACCCTGAAGATCATCAAGGTATTTAAAAACAAGGCCGATCAGGTGGGAAGAGAGCTTGCGTATAATGACTATCAAAGTGAAATATCCAAGCACAAGGAAAAAGAATTGGCAGAGATCAAAAAATATGTTGATGCTAAAAATATTCCTGCTCAAAAAGTCAACAACGCCGTTTATTTGGTGATGGAGAAGGAAGGAACTGGTAGAAGTGCTGATTCTGGACTCATGGTTGGTATCAAATATTCCGGCAAAAGTTTTGATGGAAAATACTTTGATTCAAATGTTGATTCAGCCAAACAAAGCATGGCACACCCAATGGAAACGTTCTATTTTATTTCTAAGAGAGAAGGTGCCATTCAGGGAATGCTGGAGGCCATCACTGCATTCAAAGTAGGCAGCAAAGGAACCATGTATGTTCCTTCCACATTGGCATATGGCCCTCAAGGAAATCCACCTGTGATAAAGCCTTACGAGAATCTTATCTTCGAAATTGAAGTAGTTGAAGTCAAAGAAGCACCTGCTCAACAGCCACAAGGGTTAACACCTGGAGGGTACTAAAATAATTTCTATTCAAGGGCCGTATTTGCGGCCCTTTTTTATTTATTCAATTGTTGAAAAATTTGAATGATTTCTTTAGCAGGTTTTACATCATGTACTCTTAATATATTCGCACCTTTCATCAGCGCATACATATTCAATCCATTCGTACCATTTAATGAAGTTTCTGGAGTGCTGTTCAATAATTTGTAGATCATCGATTTTCTCGAAATTCCCACCAAGAGTGGTTTGTTCAATGATGCAAGCCGATCAAGATCTTTCATCAGTTGATAATTGTGTTCGACGGTTTTCCCAAATCCGAATCCAGGGTCAATAATCAATTCCCCAATGCCTTCTGATTCCAATTCAGAAATTTTTGATTGGAAGAATTTAACAATTTCATCGCTGATGAAATTGTATTGCGGATTTATTTGCATCGTTTCCGGAGTGCCCTGCATATGCATACAAACAAAGGGGACTTTTAATTGAGCAACCGTTTTTATCATCCATGGATCCATATTGCCCGCACTGATATCATTCACAATACGGCATCCATTTTCAATGGCATATTTTGCAACAGATGATTTCGTTGTATCAATCGACATCCAAAGAGATGGAAATTCTTTTGTTACAAATGAAATGATCTCGGAGATGCGATGAATTTCCTCTTTCTCACTGATCTCCTCGCTTCCGGGTCTGGTGCTTCTACCACCAATATCCAAGATGTCAACGCCCTCTTCGATCATTTGGTTAATCATTGCCTTGGCCTGACCAATGCTGGAAGTCCTGCTCCCTGCATAAAACGAGTCAGGTGTACAATTAATAACCCCCATGATCAAGGGTCGTTCTATCTTCAAAGTATCGTTGCCGGAATGAAGCTGGTACATGTAGTTTCTTTGTTACATTTGTATATCAGATCCCAAATTTCGATGAATTCCACTACAAATCAACAATACGATCAAGCTGTTAAGACCTGCAAGGATATTTTCATCAAGAAAACTGTCGACTATGGTACTTCCTGGAGATGCCTGAGAATCATTTCCATAACCGACCAGATCTTCATCAAGGCCATGAGAATTCGTACCATTCAGGAAAAAAAAGCACAGAAAGTGGGAGACGACATCAATGCTGAATTCAAGGGCATAGTCAATTATGGTGTCATTGGACTCATCCAACTCTCAATGGAAGATAACGAGCAACAAGAATTGGACGCAGAAATGGTTGCAAAATTGTATGATGAAAATATTGCATTTGCAAGAAATACGATGTTGGATAAAAACCATGATTATGGTGAAGCATGGCGCGACATGAGCCAGGAGAGTTATGTCGATCTCATCCTCATGAAACTCAGCAGAATTCGACAAATCCTTTCAAACGATGGCAAGACCATCATCAGCGAGGGAATTGATGCGAATTTTGTAGATATCATCAATTATGCATTGTTTGGACTTATCCTGATTGAGGAAGGAAAACCCGGACACAAAGCTTGAAAATGAACAAAGCAATTACTCATCTATTCAGAATCATCGTTGGAGTACTCTTTATTTTCAGCGGACTCATCAAGGCGAATGATCCATCTGGGTTGAGTTATAAAATGCAGGAATTTTTTGAAGTATGGAATCTCACTGCATTCAACGATGCTACGTTGGTATTTTCAATTTTGATGATTGCCTTCGAAATCATTGCCGGTGTAGCAGTTTTGATGGGATGGCAATTCAAGTTGTTCAGTTGGCTGCTGTTTGGGCTGATTATTTTCTTTACATTCCTTACAGGATATGCAGTTTTATCGGGCGCCATCAGAGAATGCGGTTGTTTTGGTGATTGCATCAAGCTAACTGCAGAACAATCTTTTTTAAAAGACCTCATCCTCTTCGGAATGATTGGTTTTTTATTGGCAAAACGAAAGACCGTCCAACCCATTTTCAATAATTATATATCTGCATCAGTCCTGTCAATATCAACCATCTTCAGTTTTTTATTGCAGATACATGTCTTGCAACATCAGCCTTATGTTGATTGTTTACCATACAAAATTGGGAATGATATTCAGGAAGGGATGAAAGCACCACTCGGTTCTATTCCTGACAGCACAGTGATAAAATTTGTATACCTCAAAGAAGGCAAAGAAGTGGAGTTTGATGCTGAACATTTCCCGGACGACTTCAATGATTCCGCATACATTTTTGTAAAGAGATACGATAAGCTCATTCGCGAGGGAAATGCAAAGCCGCCGATCAAAGATTTTGTAATCAATACAGCGGATGGCCTGGATACGACGCAGGCTATTTTAAATGATCCAAGAGAGATGATGGTGTTGTTTGTAAAAGAACTGAAAGATGATCACGAATGGGTTAATGATTTCAAAGCCATAGCTACAGTAATGCAGCAAAACGGAAGACCCATCATTGTCATCACATCTGATTTTGATCGTGTAAAAAAAGTATTAAATGACAAAAATATTGATGTGCCTGTTTTTAAAGGTGATGCGGTAGCCATCAAAACAGCTGCACGATCAACCCCAACACTGTACCTTATTCAACAAGGTGTGATCCTTAACAAATGGGGGCGGCTTGATTTAAAAGATGCGATCAACAAATAGCTACTCTTACTTTCCATTTTGAAATTTCCTGTTTTTTTTGTATATTAGGTTATGTAGTAAATTATAAAACCTTTTAATATGAAAAAAATAGCCGACATTTTCAAAAGAAAAGGAACCAATAATATTGTCATTTCCCCTGATGAGCCAGTTTTGAATGCATTAAAAATCATGGCTGAAAACAACATCGGTTCAGTTGTCGTTATGAATGGTCAGCAATACATGGGACTTATCACAGAACGTGATTATGCAAGGAAAGTTATTCTGCATGGAAAAACATCAAGTGAATTGACTGTTGGCGAAATCATGTCATCCTTTCTTCCCAAGGCTTCCCTTCAGTCTACCATCGAAGAATGCATGGAAGTAATGACCAATCACAACATTCGTTATCTGCCCGTTTTTGAAGAAGATACTTACATAGGCGTGGTGAGTATTATTGATGTTGTCAAAGAAACCATTCACGCGCAAAAAAATACCATAGAAGATTTACAGAACTATATCAATTTTGCAGGATAGGCTAAACAATGACAACTTCTTTTACCAGATCTTCTCCCATGCTTTCATTGATTCTTTGAGCAATGAGGTCTTTTTGAAAAATCAGTTCGTTTTTAAGTGGGGCAACAGTTGTGTATATAAACAGTGTATTTTTTCTTATTTCTATCTTATCTGTGTATTTGCTGATGGTTTCACCCATGATTTTACTCCAATGATCTTCTATTTGAAGTGATTGAATATTTTGTTTGATCCTGCTTTGGTTGAGAAATTGTTTCAAGGCATCACCAAGAGATAAAGCATCAGACATCATCAAAGATTGATTGTTTGGAAAGGTAAGGAAATATCATTCAACAGCTGCTTCATTCTGTCTGTATGGGTATCGGTCATGAATACCTGACCCTTGTGATGAATACAAACCCATTCCATCAGTCTTTTTAGTCTGTGCTGATCCAGTTTTTCAAAAATATCATCCAGCAGTAAAATGGGTTCGAAACCTTTTTGATCATGCAAGACCTCAAAGGATGCCAATTTGCATGCAAACAACATACTCTTTTTTTGTCCCTGAGATGCAGTTTGCTTGAAGGGGAGTCCATTCATTTCCATTTCAATATCATCCCTGTGGATTCCAATCGTTGTGCGTTGAAGAGCAATATCTTTTTGTACAAATCTTTTGATATCATCCAAATAATTGGAAGTTGTAGTAGATGATTGATAAGAGAGCGAGGGGGTCTCTTTCTCATCACTTAAAAAAGCAAAAATTTGAAGAATTTTTGGAAAAAATGACTGGCAAAAATCTAGTCTTTTTTGAAGAATCGGAACACCATGCTGCTGGAGCAGTTCATCATAGGTGTCGAGCAATTGCTGGTCAAAGTATTGATACTGGATTTGCTTTAAAAACTTGTTTCTTTCCAACAGTGATTTGTTGTACTTGATTAAATGCATTAAATAGTCATGATCGTATTGTGCAATCAACGTATCTATGAAGCTGCGACGCTCTTCACTGGAACCTGTGATCAATTTGGTATCGTCTGGGGCTATAAAAACGATTGGAACTTTACCAAAATGATCTGAAAACTTTTGAACAGGTGACTGATCCACCAACAATTCTTTTTTCCCATTCTCTCTCAACAAAATTGAAACATCCATTGGATTTTCATTGAAAGAAAACCTTCCATTGATCCTGAATCCACTTTGGGGGTGTTCAGAGGAGACTGCATCGGGTTTATTGAAATAGCTTTTTGTGAAACCCATGTAATAAATGGCATCTAGTAAGTTGGTTTTTCCGGTACCGTTGTTTCCGCAACATGCAACAATTCTTTCCTTGAAATCTAAGGCCAAAGAGCTGTAATTTCTGAATTGGATGAGTTCTATATGATGTATTCCAAACAAGGTGTGAAGTATGGGTAAAATTACTGGTTGCCAGTCAAAAATGCAGGGTTCAAATCGACTGATTTTCAGCAATGATTTTGGCAATTTCACACTATATTTGCAGATCTTAAAAAAGACCTTTTACTGATTATGGCAGCAACCAAGTTCACCAAGGAAACCTACCTGTACTGGTACGAATTGATGCTTTTGCTTCGAAAGTTTGAGGAAAAAGCCGGTCAGCTTTATGGAATGCAGAAAATACGCGGATTTTGCCATTTGTACATTGGACAGGAAGCACTGGCTGCTGGCTGCATGACTGCCACCAGACAGGAAGATCCTTACATCACTGCATACAGAGACCACGGACTCGCACTGGCAAAAGGTATTTCTGCCAATGCCTGCATGGCGGAGCTCTATGGAAAGGCTACGGGTTGTTCCAAGGGCAAGGGTGGAAGCATGCACTTTTTTGGTAAAAACGAATATTTTTTTGGTGGACACGGAATTGTAGGCGCACAGATTGGTACTGGTGCCGGACTGGCATTTGCTGAACAATACAAGGGGACTGACAATGTTTGTTTGACTTTCTTTGGAGATGGTGCAGCTCGTCAGGGAATTTTGCATGAAACATTTAACCTGGCCATGATTTGGAAACTCCCTGTGATCTTTATTTGCGAAAACAATAATTACGCAATGGGTACCTCTGTTGCGAGAACTTCCAATGTAACAGATATTTACAAACTGGCAGATGCATATGACATGCCTGGAGATATGGTTGACGGCATGAGTCCGGAGGCTGTACACAATGCAGTAGCGAGAGCAGTTAAACGTGCCAGAGAGGGCGGCGGACCTACATTGTTGGAAATGAAAACCTACCGATACAAAGGTCATTCTATGAGTGATCCTCAAAAGTACCGTAGCAAGGAAGAGGTTGAAGAGTACAAGGACAAAGATCCGATCGAAATAACCAAGATGAAATTATTGAATGATTTCAAAGTTGCTACATCTGTTATCGAAGCAATTGATGAAAAAGTAAAGTCCGTTGTAGATGAGTGTGTGAGATTTGCAGAGGAGAGTCCCTGGCCAGACGACAATGAGCTGTTAAAAGATGTTTATCAGCAGGAAGATTATCCATTCATAGTAGACTAATAAAATATCTCACATGTCAGAGAAAGCAAGAGTAGAAAAAAACGAAGAAGAAATCATTGCACAGGCAGCTGGTTTTTGGCAAAAGAATTCCAAGATCATCATTGGTGTTGCAGCCTTTTTAATTGTTTCTATTGGAGGGTATCTTGGGTACAAAAACTTTATTCAGATGCCCAATGAGCAGAAAGCCAGTGAAGAGCTGTTTTTTGCTGAATCAAACTTTAGAAAAGATTCTTTTAACATCGCATTGAACGGGAGCCAAGGCAAAGCAGGTTTTCTAAAAGTGATATCAAAATATGGCAATACTGCTGCAGGTAATATTGCCCAATTGTATGCTGGTGAATGCTACATGCAATTGGGGGAGTTCCAAAAGGCAGTCAAACATTTGGAAGATTTTAATCCAGGTTCAGCAAAACAGGTTGAGGCCAAGGTCACCGGACTCCTGGGTGATGCATACGCGGAATTAAAAAAGAACAACGAGGCAATAGATTTCTATGAAAAGGCTGGTTCTTTGTTTCCTGAAGATCAATCCATTTCCTCTGAATACTTATTCAGGGGAGCCTTGCTTGCTGAGATCAATGGCAAGACCGATAAAGCCATCGAATTGTATCAGCAAATCAAAGATAAATACCCAAGAACTGATAAAGGATTTGTGGTTGATAAATACCTTGCCCGTCTAGGTGTTGTAAAATAAATGAACGTCCACGTTTTCATACCATGCTTCATTGATCAGTTGTTTCCAAGTGCCGGATTCAATACCATTAAAGTTCTGGAAAAAGCTGGTTGCACTGTTCATTACAATCCCAAACAAACATGTTGCGGTCAGCCTGCTTTCAACGCAGGTTACTGGGGTGAATCCAAAGAAGTTTGCAATAAATTCATCCTGGATTTTCAAGACGCAGAATATATTGTTATGCCCAGTGCGTCTTGCACAGGCTTTGTGAAAAATTATTACAGCAAGATTTACGACAATGCCCCCAACCAAAAAGAGATCCGAGAGGTGCAGTCACGCGTATATGAACTGAGTGATTTTTTGGTGAATCAACTTAAAATAGATGAACTCGGTGCAACATTCAATGGGAGAGTTGCCTATCACGATTCCTGTGCAGCCCTGAGAGAGTGTAAGCTCAAGACAGAGCCAAAGCAACTGCTCTTAAAAGTCAAGGGATTGGAATTGCTGGAAATAAAGGAAAGTGAGACCTGTTGTGGATTTGGTGGTACATTTTCTGTGAAATTTGAAGGAATTTCTACTGCGATGGGTGAACAAAAAGTCAACAATGTTGTAGATACCAATGCTGATTACGTGGTATCTACCGACATGAGCTGTTTGATGCATTTGGACGGCATTATCCAAAAGAAAGGACTCCCCATCAAAAGCTTGCATCTGGCAGATATCCTGGCCAGCGGTTATTGAAATTGTATGGCATATTGGTTGATCAAATCTGAACCTTTTAAGTATTCATGGGACCAATTCGTGAAAGATGGTTCTACTTTTTGGGATGGCGTCCGCAATTATGGCGCTAGAAACAATCTGCGTTCCATGAAAAAAGGCGACCTCGCTTTTTTTTACCACAGCAATGAAGGATTGGAAATTGTAGGCATTGCCAAGGTAATCAAAGAATCCTACCAGGATCCCACAACCGATGAAACCGCTTGGTTGGCAGTTGACTTCAAACCCCATAAAAAACTAAAGAAACCTGTTTCACTTACTCAGATCAAGGCAGAAAAGTCTCTTGCCAACATGGCTTTGATGCGTTTGGGAAGACTCTCTGTACAGCCTGTTTTAGAATCCGAATGGAAGATTGTCATGAAAATGGCAGGGGAATCTGTTGATTGATTTTTTACCCGTTTCTTCTCGCTTGAAATACTTGATTTCATTGAGTTTTACACAATTTTTCGTGGATAAATCTTGGCCTCTTTTTTATTGATTTTACCCCCTAAAAAGAGTAAATTTGTTAGTATATTTTTATTACTAACAAGACCCATTTAAACTTCAATGGAAGATCAACTTTTACCGGAGCAAACCAACGATAACAACAGAATCATTCCCATCAATATTGAGGAGCAAATGAAGTCAGCCTACATTGATTACTCCATGAGTGTCATTGTGGGAAGAGCACTTCCAGATGCAAGAGACGGATTGAAACCTGTTCACCGCAGAATTCTCTTTGCCATGAATGAACTTGGCATGGACTATAACAAGCCAACCAGAAAATGTGCCAGGATTGTCGGTGAAGTACTTGGTAAATATCATCCACATGGAGATACTGCTGTGTATGATGCGTTGGTGAGAATGGGACAGGAATGGAATACCCGTTATCCAACCATCGATAAACAAGGAAATTTTGGTTCACCAGATGGTGAAGGGCCTGCAGCAATGCGTTATACAGAAGCAAGATTGCAACGCATGGCTGGTTTCATGATGGATGATATAGACAAAGAGACAGTTGATTATCAATACAACTTCGACGATTCGTTGGAAGAGCCGACTGTATTGCCAACCAGAATTCCTCATTTATTGATCAATGGAAGCAGTGGTATTGCCGTAGGTATGGCCACCAACATGCTCCCACACAATCTGTCTGAGGTCATAGATGGCTGCATTGCTTACATTGATAACAGAGAAATTACAGTTGATGAATTGATGCAACTTGTCAAAGCACCGGATTTTCCAGGTGGCGGCGTGATCTATGGAATGGAAGGTGTTAAATCTGCCATGCATACGGGAAGGGGCAGGGTAGTGCTCAGAGGGAAAGTTTCTATTGATGCCAAAGCCAACGGCAGAGAACAAATCATTATCACAGAAGTTCCTTATCAGGTAAGCCGTGATGCGTTGACTGCTCGAATTGGACAGCTGGTGATAGAGAAACAAATTGATGGCATCACGCATGTAAACAATGAATCCAATGAAAGTGAAGGAACAAGAATTGTAATTGATATTCGAAAAGATGCAGTAGCTGGAGTGATTGTCAATCAGCTCTATAAGTTCACAGATCTTCAAACATCCTATGGCATAAACAATGTCGCATTGGTAAAAGGCCGACCAAGGGTGCTTAGCTTGAAAGATCTTATTTCAACTTTTATTGAGTTCCGTCACGACGTGGTCGTAAGAAGAGCAAAATATCAATTGAAGGAAGCTGAAAAGAAAGCACATATACTCCAAGGATATTTGATTGCACTTGATAATTTGGATGCAGTCATAGAGCTAATCAGAAAAGCAGCCAATCCTGAAATTGCAAAAGAAGGATTGATTGCTAGTTTCGGTATGAGTGAAATTCAGGCAAAGGCAGTGCTTGAATTAAGATTGCAGCGACTCACTGGAATGGAGATTGAAAAGATCCGCGAAGAATACAATGAGATCATGAAATTGATCGCCGGACTCCAAGAATTGTTGTCAAACGAGGGCATGAGATATGACTTGATCAAAAGCGAATTGATGGAAGTCAAGGATAAATTTGGTGATGAGCGTCGTACAGAAATCACTTATCTCGACAATGAGGTAAGAATGGAAGACCTGATCAAGGAAGAAGATGTTGTCATCACTGTTTCTCATTTGGGTTATGTAAAACGCACTTCTGCAGATGAATACAGGTCTCAAAAAAGAGGCGGAAGAGGATCAATAGGGGGCAAGACAAGAGAAGAGGATTATATAGAGCATTTGTTTGTTGCATCAACGCACCACACACTTTTGTTCTTTACTGAAAAAGGAAGATGTTATTGGTTGAAAGTATATGAAATACCAGAGGGCGAGAAGCAAAGCAAAGGAAGAGCCATTCAAAATTTGATGCAATTGCCCACTGATGATAAAATCAGGGCCATCATCGATGTCAAGAATTTACAGGACGAATCATTTGTAAACAATCATTTCATCTTACTCTGCACCAAGCAAGGCATCATCAAAAAAACTGAATTGGCTGATTTCAGTCGTCCGCGTGCTACAGGTGTAAATGCTATAACCATCGTAGAAGGCGATCAGTTGCTGGATGCAAAATTAACCGACGGTAAGTGTGAGGTAATGCTTGCGGTTAAATCAGGAAGAGCCATTCGTTTCCCTGAAGAAAAAGTAAGACCTACCGGAAGGGGAGCCATCGGTGTTGCAGGTATTGAAGTGGATGATGCAAAAGACGAAGTAGTTGGAATGATCTGTGTAAATGTAGAAGACAAATCAAGGACCGTCCTGGTAGTTTCTGAAAAAGGCTATGGCAAAAGAACACAGATTGATGAATACCGTATAACCAACAGGGGAGGAAAAGGCGTCAAGACGATTAGTGTTACAGAAAAAACTGGTAATTTGGTTGGAATACTAGATGTAGTCGAAACAGAAGACCTGATGATTACATGTGAGTCTGGTGTTACGATTCGAATGAAGATTGCCGAAATCAGTGAGCAGGGAAGAGCAACACAAGGTGTGAAATTGATAAGATTGGATGATGATGATGCCATTGCAGCAATCACTACATTGAGTGAGGTAACGGAAGAGGAGGAAAATACTGAAGGTGAAAACAACAATGAAACACCAACAACAGAGACAAATTAAAATTCTATACAAAACAACAAAAATGAAAAAAATCCTCTTTTCGGTTTTCTCATTGTTTGCATTGTTGATGGCAAACGGACAAAACCTAACCAAGGTCAAGGATGCGATCACTGCTAAAAAATATGCAGAAGCCAATACCCAGTTGGATGAAATGATCAACAATCCCAAATACCAAAAGAATGCTGATCTGTTTTATTTGAAAGGCAAAATTTTCAGTGAAATTTCGGTCGATACAAACCTTGTAAAAAATTATCCCAATGCAGTAGAGACATCGCTGGATTATTTCAAAAAAGCTGCTTCCATGGATAACAACAAGTTTACCATGACTGTCACATTGGAAGGGGCACAGGCTTTGTTCAATATTTATGCCATCCCTTATAACAAAGGTGTAAAAGAATTAGATGCGAAAGAATATGACAAATCATTGAAATCGCTGCAATTGGCTGATTTGTCTGGCAGATTCATTTTCGAAAGGGGACTCGGATTGTCACCACTTGACACCAATCTTACTTTTTACACTGGCTTTGCTGCTTTGCTGGCTGGTAAAGAAGATATTGCTGCAGGTTATTTCACCAAATTAGCAAACGTAAATGTTGCTGAAAAAGGATTTGAAGATGTATACAAGAATCTCATGATCTATCATTTCAATAAAAATAATATTACAGAATTTGAAAGGTTCCGTGCACAGGGTCTCAAACTGTATCCGAAAGAAGAGTATTTCACGTATGATGAGGTGATGTTCATCAATGACATGAGAGACAAGGAAGAAAAAATGAAAAGAATTGAAGCAAAGGTTGCAAGTGATCCCAAAAATATTGATGCATTGTCAATTCTCACTGAAATTCTTTTCGGACGTTTATTTGATTTGGAAAATCCTTATTACAAGAACGAAGCTGATTATGATGCAGCAGAAACAAAATTGGTTGGTTTGTACAATCAAATGTCTGTTGCGAGCCCAGAAGATGGACTCATGCCATTCAATGCAGGAGTTGTGTATGTGAACAAAGCATTTGAAATGAACAACAAAATTTCTGATATCAACGATAAAATCAGAAAATTCAATGATAGTCAGAAGCCTGATAAAACTGGCAAAATTCCACCGCCTCCAAAAGAGTTGACCACTCAAAGGGATGAGATCCGTGCAAAACAATTGGCTGCTTATGATAAAGGATTGCCATATTTACTAAAAGCACAACCAATGCTTGAGAAAAGAGTTTCTGAAAAGAATGTAGCACAGACCTATAAAAAACTAATCAGCATCCTGATTGACATTTACTCATCTAAAAGACAACTTTCAAAAGTTCCAGCCGATAAAGCAAAGTTCGAAGCCGAAGAGAATAAATGGAACAAAGAATATGACCGTATAAGCAATATTCATTGATAGTATAAACCTCATCATATTCGATGGGGTTTATCTTTAAATTATCTACTTAACATAATATAAATTATAAGAAATAATAGAGATTTTCTGAATGGTGTAAATTATAGTATATTGAATATCAATTGCTTTCTATGAAAAGAAGATCCTTTATTCGGAATGGTTTACTAGCTGGAACATCCATTTCCAGTCTGTCAAACAAGATTTCAACAAGTACAATTGCAGCAAAACCATTGATTGTTTCGACATGGGATTTTGGTAAATATGCCAATGCAGAAGGATGGAAAGTTTTGTCGTCCAATGGACATGCTTTAGATGCCATTGAACAGGCTGCTAGAATTACCGAAGCAGATGAATCCAACAAAACAGTTGGATACGGCGGATATCCAGACCGAGACGGC
>Ga0209358_10002534_pt1 | contig 13830 bp, 14 predicted proteins | sample LauGreFa1BDMLBSN_2_FD_187574 | JGI IMG/M metagenome (GOLD analysis project Ga0209358, IMG submission 187574) | Freshwater lake microbial communities from Lake Michigan, USA - Fa13.BD.MLB.SN (SPAdes) (version 2) | ecosystem: Environmental > Aquatic > Freshwater > Lake | place: Lake Michigan, USA... | reverse complement strand
CCCACCCGTATTCAAGAAGCGCAGCAGCGTATCCAATGGCTAATCTTCGTGAAAATAAATTCTGGACGAGCGTGGGCCGTGTAGACAACGCATACGGAGATAGAAACTTGGTTTGTACTTGTCCGCCTATGGAAGCGTTCATGTAAGACAGACCCTACACATTTCAAAAGGCCTCACTTCGGTGGGGCTTTTTTATACCTTAGCCCTATAAATATTTTAATATGAAAAAATCACTTTTACTATTTTCAGTTGTTCTTTTCACACTTTCAGCTAGTGCGCAATTTGCAATTAAGTACACTCCGCTCGTATTTTTAAGAAACATGAAGTACACCGTTCATGCGGAATACATGATCCCAAACTCTCCACGTATTTCGGTTGCTTTAGGATTCAGTCAAAACCTTGTTCCAAAATCATCTGGTTTAGAGAATTACGCAGGAGGAACATATTTCCAAAGAAACTTGAATAGCGGTAACGCGGGATTCTCTATTGATCCTGAGGTACGAATTTACACTAGAAAAAACATGGAAGGATTGTATTTCGGATTGTACAGTTCTCAGCGTTTTTCAAGCTCATCACTTGATGAATACACCGATTATTTAATGGATCCAGTAGATTCAACATACTACTATGCCAATCCAACGGGTGGCGTTCAAAATTTAAACACACGTGTTTCGATTTATGGAGCACAAATCGGATATCAAAAATTCCAAGGAAAAGATGATCGCTTCATCATTGATGTGTACGCAGGCGGTGGTACTAAAATCACTTCCAGAAAATATTCCACTGGAAACTCTATGCTCGTTGGTGGTTTCACCAACTCTGTGAAGAGCGGTATTGCGCTTCGCTTGAATTTTTCAATCGGATTTTTATTGTCGAAAGGAGACGAATCTAAATAGCCTCAATAAGCAATTCCAGCGGCTTCCACGATAAATCGAAAGTCGTAGCAATGTCCTCATTAGTAAGGGTTCCGTGGTAGAGGTAAACTCCATTGCGGAACCCTTTCTGATTTCGAATCAGATTCACGATTCCACCTTCATCACCTAAATCTAGAATTACAGGAGCGAAAATATTTGAGAGTGCATACGACGCTGTTCTTGAAACGCGCGCTGCAATATTCGGAACACAATAATGAATAACACCGTGCTTGCGGAAGGTCGGATTCTCGTGATTAGTCACTTCCGAGGTTTCAAAACATCCACCTCGATCAATACTCACGTCTACAATCACACTTCCTTCTTTCATCCCTTGAACCATCTCGTCGGAGACAACGACAGGAGTTCTTCCTTTCTTCGCGCGAATAGCACCTATCACAACGTCGGCATATGTCAACGCACGTTTCAATTCAGATGGCTGAATGGTACTCGTCCACAAGTGAACACCCAAATCATTCTGAATACGTTTCAATTTATAAATACTGTTATCGAAAAGCTTCACACTTGCTCCCAAACCGAGAGCCGCACGTGCCGCGTTTTCTCCAACCGTTCCTGCGCCAATTATGACTACCTCGGTTGGACGAACACCTGTTATTCCGCCGAGCATTAGTCCTCTTCCACCGGTATGATGACTGAGGTATTCTGCGGCTAGCATGATGGATGTATTGCCCGCTATTTCTGCCATTGCGCGAACAATGGGGTAAATTCCTTTTTTATCTTGAATGTAATCCCAAGCGATGGCTGTGATTTTCTTTGCTGAAAGTTGAACGAAACACTCCTTCGATTGAACCGGTAAATTCAATGCTGAAATAAGCGTTTGCTTTCCGGGCATCAACTCTATTTCTTCCAAACTTGGCGGAGCCACCTTCATGATTACGTTGGCTTGAAAGACTTGCTTGCGGTCATACACGATGGTTGCGCCACATTCGCTGTAGTCGTGATCTAAAAAATTACTCTCGTTACCAGCACCTGATTCTATGATTACATCATGCCCTCGGCTCACCAACAAACCAACACTTTCGGGAGCAAGAGCCACGCGACGTTCTTGAAAAGAAGTTTCCTTAGGAATCCCAATGGTTAAGCGTTGCATGTTCTTTCCAACATGCAGCATTTCTTCTTGCGGAGCAAGCGCCGCTTCGTGCGCAATAGAATGATAATGTTTGTTCGGAAGGGCCATAGGATGAGTATTCTCATCACCGAAGTTACGAAACCTTGCTTATTATTTTTGAAAGGACGGAATTATCTACTATTTTTGGGGCTCAAAATAAAAACTATGTCACATTCAGATTCTCCGAAGCAAGGTTCATTGTTCTTGTGGTTCATCATTCCATTCGCTGCAATTTTAACTTTAATGTTTGTAAGCATTAATCACAACGCTGCTGCTCCTATGACTAAACTTCCTGGTGAAGTTCCAGCAAAAGAGGTGGAAGAAGTTAAGCATGAAGACCACAAGGCTGCTGGAGACACTTCAAAGCATGCTGAAGGTGCTCACGCTGAAGAGGTGAAAATTGAAGATCAGAAAGTTGTTGTAGAAGCAGCTCCTGCGGTTGCTCCAGCCCACAAAGCTGCTCACTAAAACTCAAACACGCGCTTTCCTTCTTCCTCGTGAATGCGAAGAAAACTAGGATTTTCTAAATAGTCGAAAGCCACTTGAGGCCATTCGATAAAAACATACCGAGCGCCGTACAAATAATCTTCGAAGCCGAACTCTTGCAGTTCGGCTTTTGATTTTACACGATATAGATCGAAATGATACATGCGCTCGTTGTTGCGCAAATGGTATTCATTCACCAAGGAAAAAGTGGGCGAACTTGTATTTTCTTCCCCCAATAATTTTGCAATAAGTGATATGAAGGTTGTCTTGCCCACGCCCATTTCCCCTTCCACACAAAACACACCCGCTGGATGTTTCTGAATGAATTGCTGAGCGAGCGGCTCTAATTCTTCTAACGAAGAAACTTCAAACTCCTGCATGTTATTTCGATTGTAATACAATGAATGGAATGATCATTTCCTCCAATGAAATACCTCCGTGCTGAAACGTGTTTTGATAGTAGTTCATGAACTGATTGTAGTTATTCGGATAAACAAAGAAATCATTGTTCGTAGCGAATACGTAGGCGGTGCTGATGTTCTGCTTCGGCAAATGTGCTTCACTTGGGTTGCGAATTTCAAATACATCTTTCGGATTGTAATCTAAATTTCTTCCCGCTTTGTAGCGCAAATTTGAATTGGTATTTCGATCACCAACTATGCGAATCGGATTTTCAACACGAACGGTTCCGTGATCGGTTGTAATAATAACCTTGCACTTCTTCTCAGACAAATGCTTCAGCATTTCTAACAACGCGCTGTGCTCGAACCAACTTTCAGTTAACGACAAATAGGCCGGCTCGTCATCTGCCAATTCCTTAATCACATCCATTTCGGTGCGAGCATGACTGAGCATATCAACGAAATTGTAAACGATCACATTCAAGTTGTTCTTCAGCAAATTCGTGAACGAATCGGCCAATTTTTTTCCAGCATGGTAATTCGTAATCTTGTTGTACGACCACTTCACATCGAGACCTAAACGCTTCAACTGAGCGCCTAAGAAATCTTCTTCGTGCATGTTTTTTCCGCCTTCATCTTCTTCACTCATCCACCAATTCGGAAAAAGCTTTTGCATTTCTGAAGGCATTAATCCAGAAAACAGCGCATTGCGCGCATAGTGTGTGGCTGTGGGAAGAATACTGAAGAATAAGTCTTCTTCTTCAATTCTGTAAAAAGGTTTTATATGTGGGATAAGGGTCTTCCATTGATCGTAACGCAAGTTGTCTATGACCAACATAAACACAGACTCATCGGCCTTCGCGGAAGCAACTAACGGCGCGACGCGCTGACGAAAAACAGAATTCGTAAGCAAAGGTGCCTTCGAAAAATCTTTCATCCATTCGAGGTAATTCTGCTTTATGAATTTCGAGAATTGCTCGTTCGCTTCTCTGCGTTGCGTCTTGAATATTTCATTCATCCCTTCGTCGTTCGAACCGCGAAGTTCTTGCGCCCAAAATGTCATTTTCTTGAAGAAATTTTTCCACTCTTCTGCGTTCATGCGCTGACCGAGCTGCATACTTATCTCCCGAAATTCCTGACGATAATCATTTGTGGTCTTTTCACTCACCAATCGCTTTTCATCGAGATTCTTTTTTATGGTTAGCAGAATCTGATTCGGATTAACGGGTTTAATGAGGTAGTCGGAAATTTTTGAACCGATGGCATCTTCCATAATATGCTCTTCTTCACTCTTGGTAATCATAACAATTGGAAGAGAAGAGTCAATTGCCTTCATATCTTGAAGCACCTGCAAACCGCTAAGTCCAGGCATATTCTCATCTAAAAACACGATGTCGAAAAACTCTTTTTTCACCCAATCAATAGCAGAACGACCATTGTTCACGGTAGTCAGCACATAGCCTTTTTGTTCGAGGTAAAGAATGTGCGGTTTAAGCAATTCTATCTCGTCGTCGGCCCAGAGTATTTTTACAGGATTCATTTCTAATTTTTATGTTGAAGGCAACAGTGCAAATGTCGTAACGAAGTAAAGCGAATAAATTGCATGGTCGTAAAAATTATGCAGACTATATTTGTAGGACTAACATAAACTTCATCATGAAAAAATTTCTACTTCCTCTTGTTGCACTCTTCTTTTTCGGAGTAAACGCATTCGCTCAGCCGGGCACTTTAGACCTGACCTTCGATACAGATGGTATTGTTTTGGTAAATCCGACGAATGTTTTTGACAACGCGCAAGACGTGATTGTTTTGGGTGACAATAAAATTTTCATTTGCGGAACTACGGGCATGTTTACCGATTTCGATATGATGGTTGCGAAGTTGAATGAAGACGGAAGCTATGATACTTCCTTCGGAAACAACGGTGTTTTCACACTTGCGAATACCGCTGGATCTGATTTCGCTTATGACATGACTCTTCTTCCCAACGGAAATATTCTTGTTGTTGGTGCTAAAAGCTTAACAGCTGCCGACACACAATTCGCTGCTTGGGCCATTAAACCAGACGGTACGTTAGATCCATCTTTCGCTGTTAACGGAGTTTATGAGAACAATCTAGACACAGGTGAGGAATATATCTACCAAGCCTTGATTCACAACAATTTGATTTATTTAGTTGGAAGAAAATTCACACCTGGATTCAGCTACAATTCCATTGCTGTTCAGTGTTTAGATCTTCAAGGAAGCCTGGTTACCTCTTTCGGAACAGGAGGAACTGCAACTTACCAAACAAGCAGCACAGACGAGTTTAATATAACCGGTGCAACCATTGTTACGGAAGGTGCAATTGCCATTTGTGGAGACAAATACAATCCAAATACATTTACTTCAGTGCCGATGATCATGCTCATGACCTTGACCGGCGGTCCGGTTGGCGCTTTCGGAACAAACGGTTTGTGGTTAGACGCAACAGGAGGAACTTATTACGACATTGAATATGCAAATTCAAAATTAATTGCTGTTGGAACCAACGGTTCTTCATCAATGGCTCGCAGACATAACATCGACGGTTCTTACGATGTTTCTTTCGGAACGAACGGAACATTTGCTAACGCGGTAGGTGGATACAGCGCATTCTATGATTGTACACTTGGATCAGACAACAATTGGTACGCGTGCGGAACAACGAGCTCTGGATTCATGGTGCGCGATTTCGTTAGTTCAAGATTCAGCTTCGACGGTATGTTAGACGCGACTTGGGGCGGTTCAGGAAACGTTGTTACCTCATTAGGAACTTCTTTTGATGATGCATACGGCATTGGCCTTCAAACCGACGGAAAAGTGGTTTGTGCGGGACTTACTTCACAGCCCGGTGGAAATGACATGGGTGTTGTTCGTTATTTAGCAAGTGGAGATGTTGTTATCGTTAACGGTTGCACATCGGTAGATGCTTGTAATTACAATGCCGCGGCTAATCAAGAAGACGGCTCTTGTTATTTTATCGGAGATCCTTGTGACGATGGATTGGTGTCTACTGAAAACGACGCATACAACGCTAATTGTATTTGTGAAGGTGTGAGTGGCGTTGAAGAAAACAATTTATTCGGACTGGCTATTTTCCCAAATCCTTCACACAATGAAATTACTTTAACAAGTGATGTTGTTGGAAATGGGACGGTTAGCATTGTAGACATGACTGGTCGTGTGGTGCTTCAAAACAAAATGGTCTTCACTGCTTCGCAACGCATAAACATTCAAGACTTAACGAATGGAATTTACTCGTTGGTAGTCACTGTTGATCAGCAGCAATCTGTCGTTTCATTCGTGAAAATGTAATTCATGCTAGACAACATTCCAGATTTCGTCCCCTATACTTTTATCGTATTACTATCGATTGGAATTGGTGTTTACATATTCAAAGACACCGTTCGCTTCGCACTAAAAAGTGAAAAGACCCCGGGAAGAATTGTCAATTGGATGAGCGCAACCGAGAAAGGAAAGAAATATTTCTATCCGGTTATTGAATATACTCCGCAAGGAAGTGAAACGATTCGTGTCCGAACTGAAGACCGCTGCGACAAAGAACCAATTTATGCGGTAGGCTCAGCGGTAACGGTGAAATACGATCCGGCAAACTTCAAAACGATTCGGGTTGAATACCCGAGAAAAACTTCCTAACGAATAGGTGTTGTTAGAATCGGATTATCAATACTGATTCTGAGGGAAGAAAAACCTAATTTGCGGAAGTATGTGGGATTTCATTCAAAGTATTACTAACCCTGAGCAAATTTTGCACATTGGCGGATTAGCGCTGGTACTCATTATTCTATTCGCTGAAAACGGGATTATCATTGGTTTCTTTCTTCCGGGAGACTCGTTGTTGTTTTTCACCGGGCTTATCACTTCCACTCAACCGCAACTTATAGATACTCCCATAGTCAATTTACTTTTGTACATGTCCATAGCCTCGCTAGCCGGATGTCTCTTTGGTTATTACTTCGGTTGGCGCTTGGGGCCGGCTATTTTCAACCGAAAAGATTCATTCTTCTTCAAAAAGAAATACGTAGACGTCACGCGAACCTTTTACGAAAGACACGGAGGAAAGACCCTCATCCTCGGGAAATTCCTTCCCTACATACGAACCTTCGCGCCCATTTTAGCTGGAGTAATCCGTGTGCCGTTCAAATCATTTTTAGGCTTCAACGTGGTTGGAGCTATTGCTTGGGTCTCGTCGCTTACCCTCATGGGATATTTTTTAGGCGAAGAATTCCCAGGAATTAAAGACTACCTCGAATATATTATCCTCGGATTTATTGTCGTAACGAACGGTTTCGTTGTCCGCGCCTATCTTAAAGAGCGCAAAAAATCAAAGGCAAAAGAAAGCGAGGTCATCGATTGACGTGCTTATCTTTGCACCATGGAAAATTTCGATGTCGTTGTTGTTGGCGCGGGTCCAGGCGGATACGTTGCAGCTATTCGTTGCGCGCAATTGGGTATGAAAACCGCATTGGTTGAGCGTTATTCAACACTTGGCGGAACTTGTCTGAATGTTGGATGTATTCCTTCAAAAGCACTTCTAGACTCTAGCGAGCACTACCACCAAGCGGTTCACACCTTCGAAGCACACGGGATTGACTTGGGTTCAAAACCTAAAGTGAATTTGACACAAATGGTGAAGCGTAAGCAAGACGTGGTAGACCAGACAACAAAGGGCATTGATTATTTGATGAAGAAAAACAAGGTGACTGTACTTCACGGACACGGAACTTTCACTTCATCTACATCTGTTTCTATTGCGAAAGCAGACGGAACAAACGAAGAGGTAAGCGGAAAGAATTTCATTGTCGCTACTGGATCAAAACCAGCGAGCCTACCCTTCATTCAAATTGATAAAAAACGCGTTATTACCAGCACCGAAGCATTGAAGTTGGAAGAAGTTCCAAAGCACTTGATTGTGATTGGTGGTGGAGTAATTGGACTAGAACTGGGTAGCGTTTATGCGCGTTTGGGTTCGAAGGTAAGTGTGGTTGAATTCATGGACGGAATTATTCCTACCATGGATAAAACAATGGGGAAAGAACTTCAAAAATCATTAACCGCTATTGGCTTCGAATTCTTCCTTTCACACAAAGTGAAAGAAGTTACAGCGAAAGGAAAAACAGTTACGGTTAAAGCAGACAACGCGAAAGGCGAAGAGCTTACCCTAGAAGGTGATTACGTTCTTGTTTCGGTTGGAAGAAAGCCGTACACGGATAACCTTGGATTAGACAAAGCGGGTGTTCAAGTAGACGAACGCGGAAGAATCGTTACCAACGATCACCTTCAATCAAGCGTTCCAAACATCTACGCAATCGGCGATGTGGTGAAAGGCGCTATGCTTGCTCACAAGGCAGAAGAAGAAGGAACATTTGTGGCTGAAGTTATTGCTGGACAAAAACCGCACATCAACTACAATCTAATTCCAGGTGTTGTATACACTTGGCCAGAAGTTGCAAGCGTTGGATATACCGAAGAGCAATTGAAAGAGATGGGTAAGAACTACAAAGTAGGAAGCTTCCCATTCAAAGCAAGCGGAAGAGCTCGTGCGAGTATGGACACCGATGGATTGGTGAAAGTGTTAGCCGACAAAGACACCGATGAAATCTTAGGCGTTCACATGATTGGTCCGCGTTGCGCAGACATGATTGCTGAAGCAGTTGTAGCCATGGAATTCCGTGCAAGCGCGGAAGACATTGGACGCATCTCTCACGCTCACCCAACATTCACCGAGAGCTTCAAGGAAGCGGCGTTGGATGCGACGGCGAAGCGCGCGATTCACATTTAATCCGAAGGATTTATTTCTTTTTCTTGCCTGAACCAAAGTAGGTTCCGATAGACCACGAGCGTTCCATGAAGGTAATGGATTGCTGAGCGCGTGCGTTTTTGTCGCCGTCTTCCAACATGATGTTTCCTAAATATGATCTTCCAAATTGCGCGCCCACTTGTGCAAAGAAGTGTTTGCCTGCTTCGAAACGCAAGCCTGAAGAGGCGCTCCATCCCCATCCTGCGACGTGTAGCCAATTCAAATGACGTTCACCGTAAAAGGTGAAATCGGTCCAAGGCAAAAAGAATCCTAAGTTTCCAGAGCACCACATATACAATCCGTTTTTATGGGTCTTGTCTGTCCAGACAGGCGCACGGTATTCAGCCGCAGCACGAATAAAATTAAATCCATTGCTGTGGTGAAAATCCATGAAACTCGTAGTGTACAAAATTTGTTGATTGTTGAAGTTCCCCGTGTATTGTTGTCCCGCAAATTTCGTAGTGTCAATGTAACCGTTTAAAATGCACGTCTGCGTAGGTGTTAAACGATACTTCATATGATCCCATCCTACTGAAACAGAAAACTGATCGGTAAGAAAGCGTCCAAAGCGAACATTGAATTGCGGCACACTGAAATACTTAATATTTAGGTAAACGTTTGGATCAAACTTCGCGGGCATATCGGTTGCACTCGCCTCTTTCAATTCGAAATCGTATCCATCTCCCTTGAAATGAATATAGCTTCTTAAATAAGAGGCTCTGTTATAACCCCAATAAAAATAATTCTGTCCCTTGCGTTCCGAAACCCCGCCCCATGAAGACTGCGGCTCGGTTGAAGATTGAGCGAAAGTTGTTATGCCCATAAACACAAACAGGAAAGCAAGGAGATTTTTCATAGAATGAAATAATTTGCAGCAAATGTAATTGCTTAACCATGAACCACACCGCATTAGGAAAAAAAGGCGAAGCGCAAGCGCTGGACTTTTTAAAGAAAAAGGGGTACAAGGAAGTCGCCATGAATTGGCGAATAGATCCGTATGAAGTTGATTTAATCATGATTGATCATGATTATTTAGTCTTTATTGAAGTGAAAACGCGAAGCACCGACGCCTTCGGTAATCCGCTTGATGCGGTGAATCCAAGGAAGCGACAAAAATTGATTCGTGCAGCGCACTTGTTCATTGTGCTTCACAACTATTCGCTAGAACCTCGATTCGACGTAATTTCTATCGTAGAACAAGAAAACGCCTCTACAAAAATCTTTCATTTCGAAGAGGCGTTTTATCCGATTGCTAAATAAGTCAAAGACATTCGTGCGAAGCACATTAGGTCCTTCGGATCAATCGAAACGAGTTTCGATCAATCTCTTCGAGATCAATCCGACGAAGTCGGATCAAAGTTTCACAACTTGTTTCCTTAAGGAACTTTCTTCCGTTTGCAATTCAAGAATATAATTTCCGGAAGATAGATTCGAAAGATCAAGCACAGCGTTACCATTCGCTACACGCTCTGAAAGAACTAGTCTTCCTGAAAGATCGCGAATGGAAAGGTTTGCACTTTCATTCGTGTTTTTCCATTGAACGTTCAACACATCGGTAACCGGATTCGGATAAATGTTCAATTGGTCTTCCAATGCAATTTCTTCCACCCCAACGTTTACGACAATCATATCAGATGTTACCACGCAGCCGTAGCTGTTCGTTACCTGCACGGCATAAACTCCGTTTGGTGGGCTAATCAAATAATAGGTAATTGCACCTTGCAAAAGCATTCCGTTATAGAACCACTGATAGGTGTCGTAACTATCCGCAACTGATAATTGATCGGCAGCAGCATTCCAAAATACCTCTATGGGTGCGCAATACAAGTATGGCTCGCTTGTAGAAGAGCACCCGAATTCGTTTTGCAAATACACAGAATAATATCCAGATTCAGTCATAGTTAAACTTGAACCCGATTCTCCTGTGATTAGTATGCCGTCGTAATACCAGAAATAGGTCGGCATGGAGTCGTTCGCGCAAGAGATGACATCTCCGCTCACGCTAACAGTTGCATCGGGTTGCGGGAAGACACTGATTGCGGTAGATGCTGAAATATTCGTCACTTCGTTCAATGAGATGTTAATCGTTCCAGAAGTTCCGTTGCCAGAACTATACGACTGAGAACCTAAAGCAATGTTGAATGAAGATGTTCCGAGATTATCATCTTGAGAAATATCATCCGAATCCCAAAAAGTAATCGTGTACGGAGGATTCGAAAGCGTGAAGTTCACGTTAGAGTATGATGCGCTTGTTTGATTGTTCACTGTACCGCTTGTGTATACAGCACTTCCAGCAGCATTGTTAATGGTGAAATAAGGATCCGCTGTGTTGAATATATCATCAACATCACCATTCCAATTTCCATTGACTCCAGCAAGGTTTACAGAAGTAATAACATAATTGGAAATAATGGTTTGAAGCGTTGCTGTATATATTCCTGGCGTGCCATAATTCACAGGAGCTGGATCAGCATCTGTGCCCGTCTGACCATTTCCAAAATCCCATGAGTAAGTCGTAAGTTGTCCCCCGTCGCCGCCAATTGTTGCAACATAATCTACATCTATAGAACCGCATCCGGCAGATTGGTCGAATGCAAAGGTGGAAGTTCCTCCAGGTCCTTGCTCAACAATGAGCGTTATAATAAAGCTATCGTTTTGAGTGACTTCAAACCCAAATGCTTCCGCAAGGGCGGTAATGCTAATGACAATATCGTAAGTCCCTGGTAATACAGGAACTCCACAAATGGTAGCACATCCCGAATTCTCTCCTTGAGGCGGATAAAAAATTCCATCGGCATCGTTCAATGTAAATTCCAATCCAAAAGGTAATCCTGAAACATCGGTAATCGTCAACTGAAGCAACGTTGCATTCACTCCTGAGCCAGGATCTGTAACATCCGTTGGAATAAAGAACGTCATGACCTGCTCGTAATAAACACCAGTGGTGGCGTTCGGCGGAGTAGCTGGACATATCATGGGTGTGCCCGTTGTGTTCGTACACGTGGGGTCTGAAGCGCACGTTGGACATTGTGCGTGTGCGGAAATAATTCCAACAAAGAACAAAGCTAAAACGAAGTAGATATTTTTCATAAGTCAAGGTTTGAACCAACGCTCATTCAAGATTAGGTGTTTTTTTTTAAATGTGCAATGCTTTCCACAATAAAAGCAGTAAAGAGATTCTATCTTCGCGTACACTATGAAACAGTCTATTTCCAGAAAATTATTCGCCTACCTCATTAACGGTTTAGTGCTTGCTCTTCCCATATATATTACGGGATATGTTTTGTACACAATCTTTGATTCTTTGGATCGCATTTTACCAATAGAACACAAATACCCAGGACTTGGAATTTTAATTCTGTTGATCGCCTTAGTAGTACTTGGATTTTTAGGAGCGAAAATTATTAACGACCAAATTAGAAGTCGCTTTTTAAAATTCTTGGATCGTATTCCGTTCATCAAAACTATTTACAAGAGTATAACAGACATGCTCGGCGCTTTTGTCGGAAATAAAAAAAGATTCAACAAGCCTGTTTTGGTTAGAATAAGTAAAGAAAACGATGTTGAAGTCATTGGCTTTATTACCGACGAAGATCTTCAAGAAATCGGAGAAGCAGAGGCTGGAAAAGTTGGGGTCTATATTCCAATGAGCTACAGTTTTTCTGGACACTTGGTCATTGTTCCTCGCAGCAACATAAAGCTTATCACAGGAAATTCTCTTGAACTCATGAAGTACGTGGTTAGCGGCGGTGTTGTTGAATTCGAGCACGAAAAAAATGAAGGAACGAAATAGAGCACTCGTCTTACTTCACTTTATTGTATTTCTCTGGGGGTTCACAGGAATCCTTGGAAAGGAATTGAGCTTTTCTGTGACGGTATTGGTTTTTTTGCGCATGATGGTGGCCCTTGTCTCCATTTCAATATATAAATATTTCTGGAAGAAATCATTTGTGGTTTCGAGCTTCGATCTTATCAAACTTTTATTCGTGGGTGTGCTTACTGCGGCTCATTGGTTGTGTTTTTTCTACAGCATTCACATCAGTAACGTGAGCACAGCTCTTGCGGTCATTAGCACAACAGCTTTTTTCGTTGCACTTGTTTCACCGTTATTCACTAGAAAGAAATTTGTGTGGAAGGAACTTGCGCTTGGAACCTTAGTTACCGCCGGTGTCGCAGTTATTTTTAATGTTGAAATGGAGTACGCATGGGGAATTATTTTCGCACTATTATCCGCTTTCTTCGCTGCCATTTTTTCTTCGTTCAATGGAAAATTTATTCGCACTATTCACGCGAGTAACATTGCGTTTTATGAAATGTTAGGTGGAAGTGCAGTCCTCGTTGCTGTCATTTCATTTCAACACGAATGGCACATCGTTAGTGAATTGAACAGCTACGATTGGCTACTCGTTATTCTACTCGGAACCGTTACTACAGCTTTTGCCTTCATTGCGAGTGTGAATGTGATGAAACATCTCTCTCCATTCTCCTGCGCCATTGCCATTAATCTCGAGCCTGTTTACACAATTGTATTGGCCCTAATGTTTTACGGGCAATCGGAACACATGCGTCCACTTTTTTACGTCGGCGCAGTTCTTATTCTTTCCAGTGTATGGTTAGAGAGTCTATTAAGAAAAAAGGTGGGGAAATAATTAGGATAATTTGGATTTATACTCCGACATTTTAACCCAGTAAATTATCCAAATTACCAAATGTGCTATGCCAGCAAACCCTCCGAAAATGGGAATAAATCCACATAGGCCTAGCACCGCCATAGCAGTTCCTAGAGACTTACCATAATCTCCACCGTCAGCTAAACCTCTTTTCAAAAATTCATTTTTTACTGATTCCGATATTTTGGGATATAATATAAAAGCGTAAACTAAATTAAAAAGGGGTATCAACATTAGCCAAACGTTACTAGGCTCAACAGCCCTATTTTCAGGGGAAATTCTCTTTAAAAGATTCTGAAGATTAAGCAGATATAGCACTGCTACAACAATTCCAATAAGTGCTGAAAAGAGAAGAACTACAATCCCTATTCCCAACAATAATTCCAAAGCT
>Ga0209358_10002533_pt1 | contig 13831 bp, 3 predicted proteins | sample LauGreFa1BDMLBSN_2_FD_187574 | JGI IMG/M metagenome (GOLD analysis project Ga0209358, IMG submission 187574) | Freshwater lake microbial communities from Lake Michigan, USA - Fa13.BD.MLB.SN (SPAdes) (version 2) | ecosystem: Environmental > Aquatic > Freshwater > Lake | place: Lake Michigan, USA... | reverse complement strand
CTATCCTTTAACTGAATCGTTCCAACTGAACTTGGTGATATTTTTGATGAAGTAATTGCATTAGATGCGATTTTTGGTCCAGTTATCACACCATTCACTATAGTTGGATTTGGATAATTACCTGTTAAATCACCACCAGCTGAACCACTCGGCGGTAATGTTGATGGAATTACTCCCAATGCAATTTTACTACTCGTAATAGAGCTGTCTTGTAATTGCGAAGTACCAATTGTAGAATTCCCAATTGACGGATTTGGATAATTTCCAGTTAAATCACCACCAGCTGAACCACTCGGCGGTAATGTTGTTGGAATTACTCCTGATGCGATTTTACTACTTGATATTGAACTGTCTTTTAATTGAGATGTTCCAATTACATAATTTCCAATTGTCGGATTTGGATAACTTCCCGTCAAATCGCCTCCAGCTACCCCTTCTGGAGGCAATGAGACTGGGAGTACCCCTGATGATAACTTTGAAAGTGTTATTGAGCTATCTTTTAACTGCGATGTTCCAATTACAGATGTACCAATTGTCGGATTAGGATAATTTCCAGTTAAATCTCCACCTGCTGAACCACTCGGCGGCAAAGTGGTCGGAATTACTCCCGATGCAATTTTACTACTAGTAATCGAGCTATCTTTTAACTGAATCGTTCCAACTGAACTTGGTGATATTTTTGATGAAGTAATTGCATTTGATGCGATTTTTGGTCCAGTTATAACACCATTCACTATAGTTGGATTTGGATAATTTCCCGTTAAATCACCACCAGCCGAACCACTTGGAGGCAATGTGGTGGGAATAACACCCGATGCAATTTTACTACTCGTTATTGAATTATCTTTTAGTTGCGATGTTCCAATTACAGATGTACCAATTGTCGGATTTGGATAATTTCCCGTCAAATCGCCTCCAGCTACCCCTTCTGGAGGCAATGAGACTGGGAGTACCCCTGATGATAACTTTGAAAGTGTTATCGAACTATCTTTTAATTGAGATGTACCAACTGAAGCATTTGCCAAAGTCGGATTTGGATAATTTCCTGTTAAATCTCCACCAGCCGAACCACTTGGCGGTAATGTTGTTGGAATTACTCCTGATACAATTTTACTACTCGTAATCGAGCTGTCTTTTAATTGACTAGTACCAACTGAAGCATTTGCCAATAGTGGATTTGGATAATTTCCCGTTAAATCACCTCCAGCTGAACCACTTGGCGGTAATGTCGTTGGAATTACACCCGGTGCAATTTTACTACTCGTAATCGAGCTATCTTTTAATTGAGTAGTTCCAACCGAACTTGGTGATATTTTTGATGAAGTAATTGCATTTGATGCGATGTTGGTTTCTGTAATAACACTATTCCCAATCAGTGGATTTGGATAACTTCCAGTTAAATCACCACCTGCCGAACCACTCGGCGGTAATGTTGATGGAATTACTCCCGATGCAATTTTACTACTTGTAATCGAGCTGTCTTGTAATTGCGAAGTACCAACTGAAGCATTTGCCAATAGTGGATTTGGATAATTACCGGTTAAGTCCCCACCAGCAGATCCACTTGGCGGTAATGTTGTTGGAATAATTCCAGATGCAATTTTGCTACTTGTTATCGAGCTATCTTTAAGATGTCTAGAAGAGATAGTATTCGATCTTATCATTGGATTTGGATAACTTGCTGTTAAGTCTCCGCCGGCTTCAGAATTTCTCAATATAAAGGTACTATCTGTTGTATCTAAAGAAATGACCCCTTGATTTAAGTTTATTCCTTTTCCTGCAAAATAATCTGTGTGTAAATCATAAGAAGGTTCCCATATTGAACCGTTCCATTTTAAGACTTGTCCAATTAAAGCTCCGCCAGAGCTAATTTTTTTGAGAATAACCTGTCCATCAACAATTTTATCCGAAGTAATAGAATTGTCTTTTATGAATTGCTCATTAATCGAATTCATAGATAAAGAAATGTATTGATGATATTTATCTTCATATAAAGATAAAATCGAATCAGATACTTTTAATGTTTTACTGGGATTAGTTTTAAATAGTATTTTATTACCTTCATATTCAATTCTAATGGTGCTATCACTTTTTAACTCAACAATACCATCCAATCCATTTATATTTTTAATAAAACCAGAGGCATTTTCTGTAAATCCATTTGTTTTTTCAGAAATAGTGGAATATATTGCAAATGGAATATATGTTAACTGGGTTCTTGGAACAGATTCTGCTTGATTATCGATTGAAATCCCTAACCAATACTTATTATTTCCATTGATTGTAATAGGGTTTTTATTACCAATTATTAAATTAAATAATCCATTCCTTGTCTGCACTTGATGTGATTCAGACCATAATGATAAGGGTGTAGTAGGACTATCATATAAGTTAAAAACAATGGTATACTGTCCATCTGGGAATACTTTATTATCATTATCAGTAAGAACCCCTTGATAAGTAAATGTAGGATTTTGAGCTTGAGAATACTGTAAGCAACAGAAAACAATATAAAAGATATAAAACCAGTAATTCATTGCGTCCTCTGATAAAGAATGATGTGTATGTTAATATTCATATGCAACATACAAGAAGAGTATTGTTGTATTATTACTCATATAATTCACTGTTTTATCTCTCTTATTAAAAGATACTTTAAGATTTTTATATTATCTGCGATATTGCATTAGAGATTACTTTATTATTCACAATGGGAAAGTGCTTATGAGTATATAACTATAAGTATAAAGAGATTGTAGAGGGTGGAACAATTAATTGTAGGGTTTTATTTATTTTTATTTAAAAGAGGCATATATGAAAGACGCTTCAAACAAAAACTATGGAAATGCGGGAAAAGATGGTAGTGTACATGAAAAGATTGAGAATTTTTATAAAAATACGAGGGAATTATCAGCTTATAATACTCACTCTAATGAATTAGAAATTGAACAAAAGAAACTTATTGAGGATGTAAAATGTAATGGCTCTCTAGCTCAACTATATACTTTGTTTTCATTCATCATTCATCACAGATTAGATAACCATGAGTATATAGAGGCTTTGAATACTGTAAAAGAATTAATAAGCTACAGAAATCCTAAAGAAATGATATTACCAGAATCTGCAATTGTAATGAATGCGATTGCAAGATGTTTTTTAATAAATAATATTAATATTGATTCATATTATTATCTAGAGTTGAGCAAGAAATATTTAATTAAATTTAGGCTAGAAGAAGAATTAATGTATAATGATATTCACTGGATGAAATATTATTATAATTCTGGGAAGTTTGATGAAGCGCTTTTACTAATTTCAAATATTGAAAGTAAATTCAAAAGATCAAACAAACAATATTTTCTTTATTCAATATTATTAATTAGGACAAAAATCCTTGTTGAGCAAGGTGATTTTAAAAGGGCAATAAATAATATTGATAATTATTTTATTACAAATCATTTTGAAGAAAGCAATATATTTCACTGTAAAATTATTTCACTTTTAGCAACTATTTACATTATAAAACAAGACTTTAATTCTTCACACAAACTTACTCAGAAGGGTTTATATATTTCTTATAAGTATAAATGGACAGGTTTACACATTGATTTTCAATTAAAGAAAGCTGAGGTTTTATTAGGGAATAATAATCCACTTGAAGCACTTGAGTTAATAAAAAACAATCTAGACAAACATGCCTTAACCGTGCATCAAGTTCGTCATAAACTCATAATTCAATCTGACTGTTTTATGTGTATACATGAGCCATTAATAGCTATGCAACTATTAAAAGATATTTCTAATAATAAGACTGTTAATATTATTCAAGAAATGCAATTACAAACACGAATTATTCGATTCAAAAGAATAAATCCAACTTTAGAGATAAGTTTTCATCCTATTAATACTGAGAATTATAAAGGAATATTTAAGTTAAGTGAAGGACAGCTTTTAAGTGAATTAGCTTTATATAATATATATGTAAAGAAAGATATTCAAAATGGTAGCATCTTTGCATTACAAGCATTGCAGTATATAGAGAGTTCAGATATTCAAAACATAAATACGCTACTTTGGTGTGCTTTAATATATGTTTCTCACGAAATGAAAGATCAAGCATTAGCAGAAATCTATAGTCAAAAGCTAGCATTTGCTTATCTTTCAGGAGAAAGAGACAGTATAGTTCATAAAATTGAAATTACATCTCAACAAGAATCTGAGTATTATGAATCTGTTATTAAAGATTTAAGGGACGGTATTTATGTTTTAGAAGAAAAAGAAAAAGTAAAAAATGAAGAGCTTAATTTCTTAATGATGCAATTAATGAAAAGAGATGAATATATTTCATTAATTCAGAAAAAACATTCACTTATATCTAAGGCCAATCAAAAACACTTATCTGCTTTTTGCAAAGAGACATTAATACAATATAGAAATCTGCCTAAAATTCATTTAAGAACATCCCTCATACGAAAACACCCGATTTTAACTTCACTTGAAACAGATATATGTATATTATTATCTATTGGATTATCTTCTAAGGAGATAGGTATTTTAATGGATAAAGTACCAGCAACTATAGATAATATGAGAAGTATTATTCAAAGAAAATTATCAAATAAACTTTATAATAAATCATTAAAAGAATATCTGAATGATATAGAAAAGCATTATATCATAGAAACAGGCAATGAGTTACATATATCTGGTATTTTAAGTAAAGCAGGAATATCGATGTCAATCAGACAAATGAAAGTCATTTCTTTGCTATGTATTCATATGGGAAGCAAAGAAATTTGTGATATTATGGGAATATCAGTAAGAACATTAGAGAATCATAAATATAGAATTAAAAAGAAATTGGGCCTTGATAAGAATAAAGATTTAATTCAATTTTTACTATATAAGCTTGAACCAGAATGCAATTAATTACTATCCTCAATGGTATCAACCATGATATTTACAGTTCTTGAATAAAATCTTCCTTCTGGGAATTGTAAAGGATAAAGAATTTCATCAAAACCTACCCCCTTTGTAATAATTTTATTGGATTGGAAATAATGAGATATTTCTTCAGCTCTGCGTAGCGATAGCTGCCTATTATAAGCAGCTGTTCCTGTTTGATCAGTATATCCTTTTATTGTTAATGTAGAATTATCATTAATATTCCCTTTAATATCTTCAATAATATAATTATTGGTTTCATTAACATTAGAAGAATTATATCCAAAAGTGATCAAATTATATTTTTCAACTCTATTTTTTGAGGAAACTATTTGTTTAACAGGTACCATCGTTTCAGCTAATATTCTTTCTAAACCATCATTATCGATACTGACAACTTTGTACATTACTTTATCATTATTTTCTAAATCTCTAAGATATTGTTGAACTCCAACTTTAAGGGTATCATCTATTGTGGTTGTACCTTCTTGTAATGTATAGACTTTATTACCAATTGCAGCCCTTAATTGCCATTTAGTTAAATTATTTTTATCTAATCGATCAGTTGCAAGTTTGATATCAGATACAGTTGTAAAAGAAGATGTATCTATAAATTTCAAAGGCAAAAAGATTTCAGGATTATCCGTCACAATTTCAACTCTCCTGTTTTCTTCATCACCATAATCAGTATTAATTTTAGATGGTTGATCAGGAAGATTTTTTACTTCTATTTTTATTTTTTCTTCATCAATTCCCCATATATCTCTAAAATAATCTCTAACTGATTCAGCTCTTGATTTAGATAATGCAAGATTTTGTGATTCAGCTCCAGAATTACTATTAGTACCTATAAGTGTAACATTAGTACCAGGCCTATCTTTTATACGTTTTCCAATTACATTTAATACTTCATAATAGGCACCTAATGTGGAATCATTTTTGATTTGATCAACACGATATTTGTCATTAGTACCTTTGTCAATTCTATGATATCTATCTGGAATAACAGCAGAATTTGAATCAAAAAACACATAATTAATGATCGAGAACATTGTTCTAGACACTTTCTTTTGAACTGCAATATTATTATCCAATATATTCCCTGAACTATCATATAAGACAGATTTCATTGGAGCTTGAAGTAAAGATGTCAATGAAGTATTAACAGGTGCTTGCAATTTAGTTGCACCTCTAATGGCAATTTTAGGAATATTAATAGCTGGATTTTCAATGTCTGGTAATGATATATCAGATTCTTGGACAAATGCATAAGCTATTGTAACGCCGAATCGAATACTATGCATATTCCAATGATCATCACCTTGAATGATACTAGTAAGAGGTAATTCATACATTAATTCAGGAATTGCCCTAATACTCTGAGATTTGTTTAATGGAAGCATATATCTAGCACCAAATAGAGCTCCGAACTCTACAGAAGACATACCAGGAATTTCTCCATTATATTGTAGGCGTGTTCTTAAACCATTATTAAAAGTAACATTACTCGGACTTATTAGACGTTCTTCTTGTTCAAAATACGATGAAACAAAACTTGCAAATCGGAATCCTACAGCTGCAGAAAAATTCGGCATAAATGTATAGTTTCCTAATACATTTGCTCCAATTGAATATAAACTTGTTGAAAGATGATGTTCTATAACTCCCTCTGCTATTGCCCCAGCATCTATAGTCTTAATCTCTGTAGCATTCAAATCTCCCCCACTTCCTTTAATATCTATTCTTCCTTGTATTGCATATCCAGAATACGGAAGATCATATGTAAAATCAAGCCCCATTGAACCCAAGATACCATTTCCAGAGCTATATTGCGGACAACAACTTGGTATTCCTTCAAATCCTTTCATAGAAGCTGAATGAATATACATTGCAGGTACTAATGAAATACCTGCTCTCCAAAGAGACTTGTCAATAATAACAGAATCTTGAGCTTGTACAGTATCTTTATAGAGAGAAGATAGTAGTAAAATGAATATTGATATTATTTTGATATGATACACGGTGCACTCATGAGATCGCTAGGGGTTTTCATCATTAAAAAATAAGATCCAGATGGAATATATTCTGTATTTATTGGTAATTCATGTAAACCAGGTTTTAATATTCCAGAAAATAGTGTAGACTTAATCTTTCCATCTGTTCCAACAAGTACTATTTCTGTATTTCCTAGCTCAACTGTTTCAGCTTTAACGGTAAGTTTATCTGATGCAGGTAAAGGGTAAGCGAATAAAGCTAATCCTTGCTTTAATGAGAATATAAGTCGAGGATTACCATCTGCATAACATAAGTCTTCTAAAGAGAATTCTCCATTTTTGGTAAGTATAGTACCTTTGGGATATTCTTTAACAGTAAAAGACAATAAATTAACATCTGAAACTGCACTATTTCCCAACTTAGCTTTAAAACTGATTTTTTTGATTATTCCTGCGGTATCTAAGCTTTTTCCAGAAAATGTAATAATTCCTGTATCACCGTTTCTGATATAAGAATCATAATTACTTATTGGTTCCAGAACTGTAGCATTAAACTCTATTCTACCTTGAAAATTCCAATATTTTGCATATCTAAGATTTGTTGAATTTTCTAAAATAACTGGCATATCTACTAAATCACCAGCTTTGGCTGAAAACTTTGGAATTACAACTAAAAAACCAGCATCATATCTAGGTAATTTACCATATAATGTATACCAAAATCCACTGTGAACTTCACCTTTTTGATTAAGACTTCTTCCTATTGCTGTTTGACTAACTGTTCCATGAATTGTAGTATTGCCCGAAGTAGCTGTTGTACCACCGCTACCCCAAACACCACGATGTAATCCTTGAGAATACACTTCACAAGAAAGCAAAAGAATAAGTATGAAAAACACTTTTGATTTCATAAGATTTTATGGTTGAATCACAGTAATATCAATATTTACAGCTGCTGGATTCAACGCTGCATTTGAAGCATTAACAAATCTTACTCTTACCGTATTTGCAGCAGTTACTCTAGAATATGCTATTACAAGTCCATCTTCTAAATCTGCTCTAGGTGAAATTGTGACAGTACCTCCAACTACTGCACCAGTAACGGTAATATCAACATTTGCGGATCCACCATTTGCATTCAAGTTTGGACAATCCACATTAATATTTTGAGCATTAATAGTGCTTGTTCCCCAAGATAGAGTACCATCTGTTGCTGTAACGAGAGGTTTACCAGATACAGTAGGTAAACTGGTAGGTAATGTATACGTTATATTAGCAGTTTGAGTACCTGCTTTAAATGCAGAATAATATGAAGTATCACCAGCTTCATTTGGAAAATCAAATTTTCCAAAGGTAGATGCACCATAAAAGCGTAGTTCTCTTGCAACATTATCATTATTTGTTAACCAGAAATTAACATCATTAAATACTGCTACATTTGGATCACTGATTTTTATTGCAAGAGCATTAGTACCGCCATTATATCCTATAGAATTATCAGCATCTGCACTAAATGTAAGACTGCTTCCACCAAGTATCGAGGAATTATTACCATTGTTTTCATTAAATTCTCCCCCCATAATTGATCCACTTTCTCCGGCTACAATATTTGATTTTCCACCAGAAATTGATCCATAATCTGCGGTAACACTATTATCATCTCCACCAGATACAGTTGCATTATATGCTGATACTGTATGATTACTTCCACCGCCAATTGTAGAACTAGAAATTCCGCTACTAATAGTATTCCCAATTCCGCCTGCAATAGTAGATTGATCTGATGCATTGCTATTAGATTGTCCGCCTGCAATAGTAGAATAAGATCCAGTAATTATATTATCAGAACCGCCACCAATTGATGAATGATGTCCATCGCTACTAATTCTATTATTCTCTCCATTTAGAATGGCAGAATAATTACCGGTTGCAACTTCATTGGCATTTCCTCTAATTCTTTGGAAATCAACTGCATATTCTCCACGTTTATTTCCCCCTGTTATAGTATTATCGGGTGAAATTGCAAGTAAAGCTCCTTTACCTTTTGGAGAAAAAACTGCATCGATATCTGTATAGAGGGCATCACTTGCTTTAAACATATGTGCAGGAATTGTTACATTTGGTGCGGTTATATCTTGACTTTCAGTAAAATATTGCAAACCAGCAGATGATGCATTATTTGCCCAGCTTAATACACCAGCACCATTAGTTTTTAACACTTGATTAGCAGTTCCATCTGCCGGAGGCAATGTCCACGTTACATTTGCAGCAATATTATTAGCAGCTTTTAAAGCCACATAATTCGAACCATTAGGGAAATCACCAGCGGTATTATATTGCTCATAGAATCGCAAATCTCTTGGAGTATTATCATTATTGGTTAGCCATAAATCTACATTGTTAAACACTGCAGTATTTGGTGTTGAAATTGAAATATCGCGTGTATTAGCAGTATTATTTCCATTATATCCTATTGATCTTGCTGCACTTGTTTCAAAAGAAAATCCTATTCCACCAAGAATAGTAGAATAATCACTTCTAACATTATTACTGCGTCCACCTGTTATAGAAGCATATTCTCCTGGTGCATGATTTACATAACCACCGGATATGGTTGACGCACTTCCTGTAGAATCATTAAAATATCCACCACCAATAGAAGCATAAATATTAGTAGTTCTATTATCTTTACCGCCACTTATCGTTGAATAATTTGCTGAAGAAGTATTATTGATACCTCCTGCAATTACAGACCAACCACCAGAAACAGTATTCTGATCTCCACCTCCAATTGAAGAGTAATTAGATGAAACCGTATTACTTTTTCCACCAGCTATTGTTGAGTATTCACTTTGAATATTATTAAGATAACCACCAGAAATTGCCCCATAAATCTTTGTGATAGTATTCGAACGGCCACCAGCAATAACTGTCCAACTAGAGTCCGATCTATTATCTTCACCACCAGAGATAACCGCCAAATCACCTTTGGCTACATTCAATGCATTACTTCTTTTACTTTGAAGATCTATTGAATTTTTACCACGTTTATTTCCTCCAGATGCAGTTCCATCGGCCACATTAACTGCAAAACTTCCTTCACCAATAGGTCTAAAGGCAACATCTATATTTGTTTCTGAGCCATTTGGTCTTAAAGAATATATTGGCCTTGATGTATTTATTCCTGTGCTATCCTTAGCTTCAGTAAAGAAAGTAAGTCCACCACCACCAATGGTTGTCCAAGACAATATACCAGCACCATCAGTTTTAAGTACTTGATTTGCAGTGCCATAATTAGATGGCAAAGTAAATACTAGATTTGTTAATAATACATCAGGAGATCTTAGTGCAACAAAATTTACTGAGGTCAATAATCCATTATTTGTTGGATCACTATATTTTTCATAGAATCGAAGCATTCTGGTTGTATTATCATTATTTGTTAGCCAAAAATCGACATTATTGAATACCGCTACATTTGGATCATCTATATTCAACTGTTTTGTTCCAGCTGCATTGCTTGCATTGAACCCAATAGATCTATCCGCATTCGCTGTAAATGTTAATTTTCTACCACCTAAGATTGTACTGAAATCAGCATAATTTTGATTATTGGATCCTCCCAAAATACTTGAGCTCATACCGTATATATCATTATTTAAACCACCAAGAACAGCAGAATATGATCCAGCAGTATAAGAATCAATATAATTGTCTTTACCACCAAGAATTCCAGATGAGTACCCCAATGCCCAATTATTTACACCTCCGGCAACAACACTGCTATCTCCAGCTTTATTATACGCTCCGCCCCCAACTGTAGAAATTACTCCATCTGTTGAATTTGAAAAACCTCCCCCAACTGTAGAATAATTGCCAAATGGTTGATTATTGGATCCACCAGATATGACAGAATAATCTCCCTCAGCAAAATTATTATTCCCACCACCAACAGTTGAATAATTACTAAATGCGGTATTTGATAATCCACCGCTTATAGCTGAGTAAGAGCCATTTGCTCTGTTATCTTTTCCACCACTTATAGTTGAGTAAGATCCACTTGCTACTTGAGAATTCAGGGTTCTAGATATTTGGAGATCTACTGCATTAGTACCTCTTTTATTTCCACCCGCGGATAATCCATCTGGAATATCTGCTAAAAGCGCTCCAGAACCTGAAGGTGCCAATGCAATATCTAAATCTGTTTCACCTGAGAAAAACGGTGTTAATGAATGAACAGCTTTGGAAATATTAGTACCAGTTTTATTCCTACTTGATAAGAAATCAGCAAATCTTATAGTATCATTACTTACAGTTATACCATTTGTCCCAAGATAATTTGTTCCAATATCTGCAGACCAGCTAAGCGTACCTGCACCATTTGTTTTTAATACTTGATTAGCAGTTCCATCTGCCGAAGGAAGTGTCCACGTTACATCTGCTGCAATTGTATTTGGAGCTTTAAAAGCTACATAATTTGTACCAGCTACTGGAAATGCACCTTGAGCATTGTATCGTTCATAAAATCGTAATGTTCTATTTGTATTATCATTATTTGTTATCCATAAATCTACATTATTAAATACTCCTGTTTTTGGAGCACTTATTGTTATAGTTCTTTCATACAAACCTGAAATCACATTTAATGAATTTCCATTAAAGCCAAATGAATTATCTGCATTAGCATCTAAATTCATTTCAATTCCACCAAATATCGCACTACCTTCACCATATGCAGTATTGTTTGCACCGCCAGCAATAGTGGTATACCAATTACTTGTTTTATTAACGATACCTCCACCAATTGCAGACCAAGAACCTGATGCATTATTTCTGTCACCACCAACAACTACAGCATAATTAGCTGTTGCTGAATCTTTTATTCCACCTCCAACGAATGCTCTTTTTCCAGAAACAAAGTTTGAATCACCTCCAACTATTACAGATAGTGAATCAACTATATAATTCACTCTACCACCACTAATTGTTGATAATGCACCCAAAGCACGATTTCCTTTGCCACCAGTAATAGATGAGTTAATGCCAGAAGCAATTTGAGCACTTGAACCTCTTTCCATCTGAAGGTCAACTGCATAATTTCCTCGTTTATCTCCACCAGTAGAAGTACCATCAGGTAATTGAGCAAGTAATGCTCCTGTGCCTTTTGGTGAAATAACCATGTCGATATTAGATTCACCTGTATATTTTGATTGCAATCTATGTGCTGCTACTGAACTATTAACTCCTGTCTTATTTCTAGTAGATTCAAATTCTGATAAACTAATACTATCATTACTTATTGCTATGCCATTGCCCGCATTATATATTCTCACAGAATCATTTGATGCAACCCATGTTGTTCCATTCCATTTGAGGATTTGACCTGTTGTCGCGCTCATTTGATTGATTTTATCACCTGTCACTGCGCGGTCTTTGATCTTCTCAGTCGTAACTGCTGAATCTTTAAGCTTTACTGTAGATACGACGCCGTCTTTGATATAGAGTGAATCAAACTTACCGAGGACTTCCCCATTCGTTGTGATTCTCGTGATTGTCACATCATTTGTTGAGTCTATATCACCTGTATTGATAATTGTATCATTACTGATTGCAATACCATTACCTGATTTATATATTCTCACAGAATCATTTGATGCTACCCAAGTAGTCCCATTCCATTTCAATACTTGACCAGTTGTCGCGCTCATTTGATTGATCTTATCACCTGTCACTGCGCGATCTTTGATCTTCTCAGTCGTAACTGCTGAATCTTTGAGCTTTACTGTAGATACGACGCCGTCTTTGATATAGAGTGAATCAAACTTACCGAGGACTTCCCCATTCGTTGTGATTCTCGTGATTGTCACATCATTTGTTGAGTCTATATCACCTGTATTGATAATTGTATCATTACTGATTGCAATACCATTACCTGATTTATATATTCTCACAGAATCATTTGATGCTACCCAAGTTGTGCCATTCCATTTGAGGATTTGACCTGTTGAAGCACCCATACTTGATAGTTTTGCTGCTGTAACTGCACTATCAGCCAATTTTGCTGTTGTCACTGCGCGATCTTTTATCTTCTCAGTCGTAACTGCTGAATCTTTCAATTTGACTGTTGATACAATCCCATCTTTGATATAGAGTGAATCAAATTTGCCTAACACTTCCCCATTAGTTGTGATTCTTGTGATTGTCACATCATTTGTTGAGTCTATATCGCCTGTATTGATAATTGTATCATTACTGATTGCAATACCATTACCTGATTTATATATTCTCACAGAATCATTTGATGCTACCCAAGTTGTGCCATTCCATTTGAGGATTTGACCAGTTGAAGCACCCATACTTGATAGTTTTGCTGCTGTAACTGCACTATCAGCCAATTTTGCTGTTGTCACTGCGCGATCTTTTATCTTCTCAGTCGTTACTGCTGAATCTTTCAATTTAACTGTTGATACAATCCCATCTTTGATATAGAGTGAATCAAATTTGCCTAACACTTCACCATTTGTTGTGATTCTTGTGATTGTCACATCATTTGTTGAATCGATATCGCCTGTATTGATAATTGTATCATTACTAATTGCAATGCCATTACCTGATTTATATATTCTCACAGAATCATTTGATGCTACCCAAGTAGTCCCATTCCATTTGAGGATTTGACCTGTTGAAGCACCCATACTTGATAATTTAGCTGCTGTAACTGCACTATCAGCCAATTTTGCTGTTGTCACTGCGCGATCTTTTATCTTCTCAGTCGTTACTGCTGAATCTTTGAGCTTTACTGTAGATACGACGCCGTCTTTGATATAGAGTGAATCAAACTTACCGAGGACTTCCCCATTCGTTGTGATTCTCGTGATTGTCACATCATTTGT
>Ga0209358_10002532_pt1 | contig 13834 bp, 8 predicted proteins | sample LauGreFa1BDMLBSN_2_FD_187574 | JGI IMG/M metagenome (GOLD analysis project Ga0209358, IMG submission 187574) | Freshwater lake microbial communities from Lake Michigan, USA - Fa13.BD.MLB.SN (SPAdes) (version 2) | ecosystem: Environmental > Aquatic > Freshwater > Lake | place: Lake Michigan, USA... | reverse complement strand
ATAAAACAGACGATTTGCATTAATAGGTTGACTCATAAGTAAAATGGTTTTAGTGATTTGGTTTAAGTACTCTCAAGCTAAATAATCTTGGTCTTTTTTCCAAAAAAAGGAGGCTAATATTTTATCCATCATCAAACTGGTAAAGTAATTATTCATAAATTTATTGGGGTCATAAATGGTAAATTGTTAAAATTATCTTAACGAGTATAAAATATAAATTAGCTTTATTAATCAAGTATACATCTTACAATAAACAAATGTTATAATGAAAAAAATCATACTTATTGCTTTAACTTTTTTATCTATTTTAAATAGTCATGGGCAAACTGCAGATTATATCATCCGAAATGGTAAATTAATAGATGGCATGGGAAATCAATGGCAGTATAAGGATGTGGCGATTACAAAAGATAAAATTGTAGCCATTGGAAATTTACAAAGTTGGAAAGGAACGCGAGAAATTGATGCAAAAGGATTCATTATTTCACCAGGTTTTATTGATGTTCATGGGCATATTGAAAATGCAGCAATTAGAAACCCTTTGGCTTCTAATTTTATTTATGATGGGGTAACCACCGTAATTACTGGAAATTGTGGGGGGTCAATGGAGGACTTAAAAAAATATTTTAATAGTATTGATTCGGTTGGCGTTGCTATAAATATTGCATCTCTCATTGGACACAATACCATTCGTAAACAAGTCATGGGCACGGCGAATCGGAATGCTACGGAACAAGAATTAATGCAGATGGAACAATTAGCGCAGCAAGCAATGAAAGATGGCGCCACTGGTATGTCCACGGGTTTAATTTATATCCCTGGTACTTATGCGCCTACTTCTGAAATTGTTCGGCTAGCTAAAGTAGTGTCCAATAATGGTGGTGTGTATTCATCACATATTAGGTATGAAGAAGATAAAGTAGTGGATGCAATTAATGAGGCAATTAACATTGGTCGTGAAGCAAATATTCCAGTTGAAATTTCACATTTTAAAGTAAGCGGTCAAAATAATTGGGGGAGAAGCAAAGAAACAATTCCAATAATTGTAAATGCAAGAAAGGAAGGTATTGATGTGACCATTGACCAATACCCTTATACCGCAAGCAGTACACAGCTTAGTGTATTACTTCCTGATTGGGTATTAGCAGATGGACAGGATTCAATCATGTCAAGATTAAAAAATCCGAGTATCAGAAAAAAAGTAGCGGCACATAGTATGGGTATCATCAAAAAAAGAGGATTAAAGCATTTTAGTTACGCAGTTGTTGCAAATTATAGTACTGATTCAACTTATAATGGAAAAAGTATTGAAGAAATAAATATTTTAAGAGGAAATAAAAATAATGCCAAACAAGAAGCAGAAACAATCATTCAAATGATTGAAAAAGGGGGCGCCCAAATGATCTATCACGGCATGAGCGAGGAAGATGTAAAAACAATCATGAAGTACCCATTTAATATGTTTGCAAGTGATGCGGGCATTGTCAATTTTGGTTCCGGTATGCCGCATCCTCGCGCTTATGGAACCAATGCTAGGGTACTCGGAAGATACGTTAAAACCTTAGGCGTCATTAGTTTAGAGGAAGCCATAAGACGCATGACTAGCTTGCCCGCACAAAAGTTTAATTTAAAAAATAGGGGCTTAATTAAAGAAGGTTATTTTGCCGACATTGTCATTTTTGATGAGGATGAAATTTCAGATGCATCAGAATATAACCAACCACACCAATATAGTAAAGGCATAAAATATGTGTGGGTAAATGGCACGCTTAGTATTGATAATGGCGTTCAAAATATGACAACAAAGGGAATCGCTATTCGCAATGAAAATAATTAGTCGGACTAGCTATATTATAGCTAAATAGTTGACCGGTATTTAAGTAAAAAATGATAAATTTAGAGAAGCAAATATTTGCATACCCGCCTTTAAAAGTAATTTGATCTTGCTTAATAAAATAACTAGGTGAAAAAGAATCATTAGCGACAAAAGGTAAAAATTATTAAACCCATCTTATGAAAAAAATTCAATTTATTTTATTCTTCCTATTCATTACAATAGCCCTCCATGTAGGCGCACAAAATACACCTATCGTTGTTCAAGGGCAGCCCATGGGCAAAGGATGGAAAAATTTATTCGGTACTAATTTATCAAAGGCAATTTATGATAAATCAATTTGGAAGGATTCAAGTGGGGTGATTACCGCAAGTAAGGATGATGCTATTTGGAGCTTTGACGAATACGATGATTTTATTTTGGATTTAGATTTTCAAAATGCGGATGGCACCAATAGTGGCGTTATTGTGCACGCAACAGATATTGTAGAGTGGATTCCTAATTCTGTTGAAATACAAATTGCAGATGATTATTCAAAGCAATGGAGCAAAGCAGCGCCCACTTGGCAATGTGCCGCTATTTTTGGACGTAAGCCTGCGACCAACAAATCGTTAAAGCCTGCAGGAGAATGGAATCACTTCACAATTACTTGTAAAGGAAAAATGATTTCAATTGTTTTAAATGGCACTTTAGTCAATGAATGTAATATGGACGATTTTACATCAGCTAAAGTGAATCCAGACGGTAGCAGTGTACCTTCTTGGTTAAAAAATCCAATGTCAACACTTGCGCTTCGCGGTCATATTGGTTTACAAGGTAAACATGCAGGCGCGCCCATTTATTTTAAAAATGTGAAAGTGTTCAAATTAAGTTAAGGAATACTTTTATTTATATACTCATTTTTAGTGTTAAACATATTCAAATGAAAATTGAAAAAAATACCAGAAGGAAATTTTTAAAAAATACTGCTACCATTATTGCAGGATTTTCAATTGTACCAAGACATGTACTAGGCAAGGGATTCATAGCCCCTAGTGATCAACTTACCAAAGGTATTATTGGCTTAGGCGGTATGGGCCGTGGTCATATAGGTTATGCTGGAACAAGGGTAGTAGCCATTTGTGATGTTGATAAAAATCATTTGCTAAGTGCTGAGAAATTAATTGGAGGTGGGGTGAAAACATTTCACAATCACCAAGAATTAATCGCACTTCCTGAAGTTGATATTGTACATATTGCTACCCCACCCCATTGGCATGGCATCATGGCGGTTGATGCTGCAAAAGCTGGAAAAGATATTTGGTGTGAAAAACCAATGACGCGTACAATTGGTGAAGGGAAAAAAGTAGTAGAAGCGGTAAAGGAATACAAAAGAATGTTTCGTTTAAATACTTGGTTCCGTTTTGAAGAGAATTTTTATGGGATGAATACAACTGTAAAACCCATAAAAAAATTGGTGGAATCTGGATTATTAGGATGGCCACTCACTGTTACTGTAAGTAAAACAACCGGATTTGATTGGAAATTTTATTGGATTGGAAAAACAAAATTAGAAGAACAAGCCATCCCTGCTGAATTAGATTATGACAGGTGGTTAGGACCGGCCCCTTACAAATCCTACAATGCACACAGAGTTCATGGTACCTTCCGAGGTTATTGGGATTATGATGGTGGTGGTTTGGGTGATATGGGACAACACTATCTGGACCCTATTCAATATTTCTTAGGCAAGGATGAAACCAGTCCTATTAAAGTGGAAGTAGATGCGGAACAACAGCACCCGGATGCATGTGGTACCTTCCGAAAAATCACTTACACTTATGCCGATGGTTGTAAAATTATTTTAGATGGGGAGGCTACTGATCCTAATGCTGCATATATAGAAGGACCAAAAGGAAAATTGTTTGCCGGATTTAAATCTGACATTCCTAATTTAAAAGAGAAAATTGCAACGATGCCAGATCCTGCACCTCAGGTAACAAACTTCTTAGATGCAGTAAAATATCGGACCCCATTTGCTTTAAATGAGTCCAACGGATTTAGGTCATGTACTATGATTAATATGGGTAAGATTGCCTTACAATTAGGCAGAACTTTACATTTTGATCCAGATACCCAAGAATTTTTAAATGACACAGAAGCTAATTTTTTAATTAACCCGCCCATGCGCGGCCCTTGGAGTATTTAATTAATGTTGGTTCATGAAACATATGCGTAACATGAATTCACCGATTTAGAAAAACCTTAGAATTACTTTTTATGAAAAAATATATTTATTTAATTGCACTGACCTTATTTATTTCCTTCCAAGTGCAAGCACAAAAGGGAGAAAATAATGTAATTCAAGTGTTGACTGTATTTCCTTATCAGCATGCGAGCGAAGTTACAGATGCATTAACGACGATGGGTACTTGGAAAAGTGCAGAGTGGAAAGTACTTTTTAAAATGTTGGACGACGACTCGTTAAAATTAAAAGCTACTTATGCCTTAAACGCATATGTAAACATTGTTTCATTGGAAACTGCAAAAAAAGTGAAGACGGTTCAATTGCTTAAAAAACAATTTAAAAAAGCAAGCACTAATTATGCGACCACATTCATCAATGCACAAATCGGTTTATTGAGTACAGAAACTTTAGTAACTTCTAAATTACAAAGCTTACCATCCATTGAAAAAGTTACAGCGAAAATAGAAATACAACAAAATTCAACACAAAAACTATTACAGCTCCAAGATCAAATGGATAAGTTAAAAGTGAATGGAAATGATTTTCAAAAGAAAAGCTTATTAATACAGGCTGCAAAAATACCTAGTTTGGGCGCTTTGGTATTTGTTAGCCAATTTTTGGCGGAAACGGGTGTACAAAAGGAAGCGGCATTAATTGTTACAAGATTAGCATTAGCAAATCATACAATTAGCGGACCCATAGTTCGTCAAGCACTTGAACAAGCCCTACCACTCATCAGTGGTGAGGATAGCGCGCTATTGGTACCTAAGCTTAAAGCACACCTCAAAAAAATGCCTTATGATTACGGATTTGTTTCTTTGTTTAATGGAAAGGATTTAACAGGATGGAAGGGGCTAGTTTCAAATCCAATTGCAAGAGGTAAAATGAGTGAAGCTGAATTAGCAACTGCGCAACAAAAAGTAAATGAATCCATTCAAAAAGATTGGATCATCAAAGATGGCTTATTGGTATTTACTGGACATGGTGATAATTTATGTACGGAGAAGAAATACGGTGATATGGAAATGTATGTAGATTGGAAAATAACTGAAAAAGGAGATGCTGGTATTTATTTAAGAGGCACACCACAGGTGCAAATTTGGGATACAAGCAGACGCGAAGTAGGTGCACAAGTTGGTTCAGGCGGATTGTACAATAATCAAAAAAATATAAGCAAGCCGTTATTGGTGGCTGATAACAAAATAGGTGAATGGAATACTTTTCATATTATTATGAGGGGCGATAAGGTGACTGTATATTTAAATGGTATTTTGGTAACCGATAATATCTCACTTGAAAATTATTGGGATCGCAAACTACCCCTTTTTACCAAGGAGCAAATTGAATTACAAGCACATGGTACTTATGTAGCTTATCGAAATATCTACTTAAGAGAGCTTCCAAATGAATCAAGTACAATTACCCAATTAACTGAATCAGAAAAGCAAGAAGGCTTTGTACAATTATTTGACGGAACTAATTTTGACAATTGGGTAGGAAATAAGGCAGGTTACTTATTAAAAAATGGCGTGATTGAGGTAAATCCTGAAGCAAAAGGTGGCGGAAATTTATACACCAAGGAGGAGTTCAGCGATTTTATTTATCGATTTGAGTTTCAGTTGACACCTGGTGCTAATAACGGTATTGGCATTCGTGCACCCTTAGAAGGTGACGCTGCTTATGTAGGAATGGAAATACAAGTATTAGATAGTGAACACCCTATGTATGCTAATTTAAAGCCCTATCAATACCATGGATCAGTTTATGGCATTGTACCAGCAAAAAGAGGATTTTTAAAACCTACAGGTGAATGGAACCAGGAAGAAATTATGATTCAGGGTTCAAAAATTAAAGTCACCTTAAATGGCACTGTAATTACAGAAGCTGATTTAAAAGAGGCTACTAAAAATGGCACCGTTGATCATAACGAACACCCTGGTTTAAAAAACACCACTGGTCATATTGGATTTTTAGGACATGGCGATGTAGTGCGATTTAAAAATATGCGCATAAAAAAGTTGGGTAAATAAAATATAACTCAAATCATTGAATAATTTTTTTGAAAATATTATAAAGACGAACGAGTCCGAAAAGCCATCTAGAAAAAAGCCCATATTTCCTATCAATGCACAACTCCGTAATTATTTAGTGCGCTATGGACGCGAGGTAAAACTACCCGTAAGCTATAAGGACCTACAAAGATACACCTACTCTGTTCCATTAAAAAACAAACAAGGCAAGGATACAAGTTGGGAAAAATTATCTTTCGATATGAAGGAGTGGGAACACTTACGTGTAAGCTTAGTTCGTATATATGCCATTTTAAAAACCGAAGGAGATATCAGTTATCTTGATCATTTAGATGTTTCAAGAATTGATTTTTGTTATTTTGGAAACAGTCAGCCCTTTAGAATTAGAATCATTAATAAGCTAAATGATAACTATGACCACTATTATATTAAACAAGCCGATGCAAGCAGGGTATACGGCTTAGAGCTTGAACATTTATTATCTCCCAATAGAATTACTTATTTCACGCATAATGAAACCTTAATTGAAGAACATATTCCAGGCATTCCTGGTGATGTTTTTATAACTGATTATTTAAAGGATCCTAATACCAATGTGATTAGATTGGCAAAGGAATTTGTAAAATTTAATGAGCGCTGCTTTGTGCAATTATTAGGGGATATGCGTTCCTATAACTATGTAGTAAATATTATTCCTGATATTGAGGATTTTCAATACCGCATAAGAGCTATTGACTTTGACCAACAATCCTATGAGGGTCGAAAAAATTTATACCTGCCCCAATTTTATAAAGAAAATATTGCCTTTGTTGATTTGGTCATTAATAATTTAGATACAAAGTCAATTGCGCAATACCAAGCTGAGGAAAGAACTATGATGACTTTTAGATTGGTACTTGCTAAATATCAAGTAAAAGAGTTATTTGATATTATGAGCAAAGATAAAATTTCACAGCCTGAAAAAATTGAACAGCTAAAAAAAGAATTGACCGCACATTTTAAGGAGCCCTCTACTTACCATAAAGCGAAGACGATGGGCGATGTCGTAAAAAGACATTTAAAACAAACCTTACAAAAAAACTTATTGCTGGTTCCGAAATCAAAACCATAATTATTTCACATAAAATATAGCTGGTACTGGTCTTTGTCCAGTAGGATCCGAAGGCTTGATGGTTTCTTTGCCGTTCACTAATAAACAAGAGCTCCCGCCCCCATCTAAATTGATTGCTTCGTAACAATCTAATTGCTCAAAAAAAGAAGCCATTTGATTTAAAGTTGCACCTACTGCTATTCCTTTCATCCGACCTTGAATAGCCATTATAATTAATTTTCCCTCCATATTATAGCCCATCGCTGTTCTGGGATGGTAATCATTGATGGCCTTGCCTGCAAATTTTCTTTCCTCATTGTTTGAAATATGAATACGCCCTGATCTCATTAAAACTGGACCCCCGCCGTTTGCCCATTTCAATTTCCAAACACTTAAATTAGTTAAGTTTGGATCGGTCACTACTAACTTGGCATTTGAATCCTTAAATGCATTCATGGGTAATTGCTGGTACATGATACTTTTACTAGCCGAATCCGTAAAAGTATATGCGATATCCATACTGCCCTTTTTATCCATCCCTAAGGCTGCACCCAACACATGCGTATAAGTAAGTGTGTCCTTTCCTTTACCTGGTATATCATGAATATTATAACTAACAGGTAGGCCGTTTTTCACGACTATATTTACGTTGGTATTTCTTTTAAATTCAAAAAACGAGGAATTCACAACGACCAAGGGCTGATCTAATTTAGTGTAAAATTGTTGTGGCGTTAAGCGTCTAAATAAAGTAGTGTCTGTATCTAAGTGTAAATTTTTATCCTTCGTATCAATTTCAACATAAAATCCTTTAAATGCACTGTCTTGATAAGTATTTTCTGATTCAAAAACTTTGATGGAAGCAGGCAATGGGCCAAACTGGCTCGTTACTTCTTTCCATTTTAAAATGGAGGTTTGTGCTAAGGATGCGGACGCCATACAAAATGTCAGTACAATAAAAAGTCCACTATTAACCGCTGTTTTTAAATTCATATATACTTGTATTTTGTTGTTACGCTATATTTTTATTCTTAAAAGTAGCATAAAAAAATAACCCTCGTGAATTCGCGAGGGTTATTTTATAAAAACTTATTTATTCCTAGTGACCATAGATGAGCAAAGAACGCGGCTTAGCTGTAGTAGTTGTCACAGCGCCATTTCCTTTATACACTAACGTATAGTTACGACCAGGCGTAAAAGCTACGCTATTTAATGTTGCCAGAGCAAAGCTAGTTCCCGCGCGTCGCACAATTAATGTATCACTCGTCGTGAAATAGTTTAAAGGTGCAAATGTACTTGCAGAGCCTGCACTACGTCCAGAAAAAATGGTCGCATTGTTTCTTACTGAAAATATGTCTACATTTTTAGCAGCGGTGTCATTCCAAATAGCATGTACAAATCTCATTCCAATTTGCGTTGAACCAAGCGTTAACAAATCATCTTGTAAAAACATAGCTTTACTTAATGATGCTGATTTAATTGAATCAGTAATAATAAAACTATAATACTTTCCGGCATCAGCTTGTACCTTTTTCAAAAATAATTCTACGGAATCTTTTTGGCTTACTGCGGCTAAACTAAATTTGATAGTATTTAAACCCGCAGTCATAGCAGCATATGAATTAGTGGTGGTTGGAAAATATCTTTCATATGCCAACGGCGTCCCTGTGATTTTGCTATAGGTATTTGATTTTAAATCCAAATTTAACAAGGTTACATTATCCGCTTGCCCAGTAATAGTAGCTAATGAAGGAGATACATGCAAAAATTTGATGTATGCACTTGAACTTGACGTAACTGGATCGGCTACATAGGTAGTTTCTTTATTACAAGCCGCCAATCCAACGACAAGGACCAAGGCGCCAAAAATTATATGTTGTAATGATTTTTTCATAATTTATTTTTTATTAGAATTTATTATTTTTGAGAAAACCACTGTTCTTTTGTGTGATAATCTAATTGCGTAGCACCAATTCTAGCTAATTCATTAATATTCCATACATATTCCGAGTTGAATCTTGGACGCATTCTGTATACTAATTTACCGCCATTATCTTCAAACAATCCTGTTCCAGTAGGTACCACAAAGTCCGTAAATACTTGCTTGCCAGTTGTCTTATCCAAATCAACATAGTGGTAACGACGCATATCCGTCCAGGTTTCAAAAGTACCATAGCCAAACATGGCAATATATTTTTGCAACATAATCATGGACAATGTTAAGTCAGCTGCATTTGCTGGAACTACTTTTGGATCAGCTAAAAAATTAGCTTTAATAGTTGCAGTTAACAAACTAGCAGCAGGCACATTGGTATTATAATAATTCATTAATAAATCAAAGTGTTTTGCGATACCATCCTTATAAGCAACCAAAGCTGTTGCTCTGTCTCCTTTTAAGAAGGCCGCTTCTGCACGCATAAATGAAATTTCAGTTGCAGTCATTACAGGGAAAGGCGCATCGTTACGGAAAATAAAACGACAGTTTAAGTCATTTGCCGGAGCAGTATTATTTGCTGAAATTTGTGGCACACCCCAAAAGTTTTCAGGACGATCATTCGCAGCTAAAACAGCTTGGCCTTTATTTGGTTCAACACCTTTAAATGTATTGTTTGCATTTAAGCGTAATATATAAATTGCTCTAGGATCAGCAACACCAGGGAAGGCACTATTTGCACCACTCATTAAATTAGCAATAAAAGCACCTTGTCTGATCGCCGTTGGAGATACTGTTGAGGCACCGCCTAAGTTTGCTCTAAATGGACCAAACATATTGTTAGTCGCACTCACTAATGAAGCAGTGAACTTAACCAAGCCATCATCAGTACTTTCTTTCATTGCTAAGTTGGTGTAAAACAAAACTGAATCCGCTTTGTAATCTGCTTTATTCGTCAAATGATTAAAAGATCTAGCCAATACGCCGTATACAAATTTTTTCCATTTGCTTACATCTCCTTTGTAAAAGAAGGCATCCCCTTTTGCTAAATTTGTTTGACTTGCGTTGTCGCCTGTTTTATTTAAATAAGATAAAGCCTCATGACTTAATTTTCTCACTTCAGCATAAACATCTTCTTGTTTGTCATATTGAAAAGTAATTTGGTCAGTATTAAATGCTTCTTTTAATACAACCTCCCCATGATAGGTGGTTAAATTTAACCAGCTCCATGCAAAAATGGCTTTACCAACACCTGCATAATCCCATTGTTTGTTTTCAATAGCCCAGTCAATCATTTTGACATTGTTTTGGCCAATATCATAATAGTGTGAGCGCCAAAAAGATTGCGCAACATCGGTATTGGTATAACCCATACGATCAAAATTGCTTAAAGTATTAGCGTAAGCAAAATTTTGTACATAAGCACCAATATATCTTATATCATTCATTGGACCATGTGCGCCATAGTTACCTGCCATTGAAGCTACGATTTGAGGAAGTAATCCTTCTGGTGCTACCTTAACATCATAGTTAGGGTTTGCATAAGCATCATCAATTTTTTTAGAACAAGAAACGCCCATGATAATTAAGGCACTTATTACTAATAGATATTTTATATTATATTTCATATTTTTTAATATTAAAGATTAAAAAGTGGTTCTAATTCCCATGTTAAAACTTACAGGAGCGCCCATATTTGCATAATCAAATCCAAAGGCACTCACTCCACGACTTCCCGCTGAAGTTGCACCTACTGCAGGATCAGCTCCTTTATAGTTGGTGATAAGAATTAAATCATTAATGGTTAAAAACACGGAGAAAGTTTTAGTATACTTAGCAATACCTTCTGTCATGAATTTTTTAATATTATAATTAAAAGATAAATCTCTTAATCTAAAAGCATTCACATCTTTTTGAATAAACTCTTCTTCAGGCATTGTAGTATAATATGCTTGTTGGTAGTAAGGAACAATTGCAATACTGTTTGCAGTAGGGAATGCAGAATTCTCTAAACCATCTCTTAAAATACCTGTCACTACTCTTGGTGTTAATCTGTCTGAAGTTCTTTCGCTTTTTCCAATTCTTGTTAAATACATTTCAGTTGCATTAAACACATCTCCACCTACTTTTAAATCCCATAAAAATGAAATTCTTAAATCTTTATAGGTGATGTTATTAACCCATCCCAAACTAAAGTCAGGATTACGATCTCCTCTTACTCTAAAGTTAGGATCAATTAAAGGGAGCCCCGTTGCAGGATCAATTAATACTTTACCTGCAGTATTTCTCGCATAACCATGTGAAGTAATGGTGGTAGTTGGTCCACCTCTTGTTAAACCTCCGCGTGCATTACCATAAACCCAAGTATCAGATATATAAAACTCAGGAACATTGAAAGGTAATTCTGTAACCATATTGCGCATTCTATTAAAGTTAAAGCGCGTATTCCAGGTGAAATCTTTTTTATTGACTACTAAATAATCAAGTACCATTTCAATACCGGTATTTTCATTCGCACCCACATTCAACGTATTTAATACATAACCAGTGGCATAACTTGCTCTAAAGTTTTCAGCAATCAAATCCGTGTTCACAGTTTTATAATAAGTAATCTCAGCACTTAAACGATTCCCTTTGAATCTAAATTCAGAACCAATTTCAAATGTTTTTTGACGCTCTGGCGTTAGATAAGGATTTGCGTTGGTAAAATCATAATAATAACCAGCGCCATTTCCTGTATTAAAATTCAAAATTGCTTGGTTAGCATATGGCGCACTTGAACGCGCAGTACTCGCCAATGATCCTCTTAATTTCCAATAATTCAATTTGTCTTTAACTGCAGGGAAGATGTCTGACATAATGATACTCATACTTCCTGCTGGATAATCATATGCACGATTTGCAACCGGGAAAATAGAAGATTCCTCAAAACGATGAGAATAGGTTAAGAATATTTTAGTGTCATAATTGATTGAAAATTCACCAAAATAAGCAGCTTGACGACTAATATTGTAATTAGGTAATCCAAAACGATTCGCATTACTATTTCTAATTCTTGTTAAAGGATTTGTGTTGGTACTATCCGTGCCATTTGCATCTTTGATATCATTACCAAAAATAGCCCTGGTTTGTGTTTCATAATCCTGCCACATATTACCAATCATCAAGCGGGTATTAATTTTACCAAAGCTCTTTTTAGCAGTCGCTGTAACCGTATGGTTATAGCCATAGTATCTACGATAATAGTTTTCTTGTGCACCTTTTTGAGCCCTGCTTAAAAAGTAAGAAGAGGAATCCCACTTCGTATAACCATCTTGCGCATAAGTATCATAACCCATTCTACCAGAAATTGATAACCACTTAGTAGGATTATAGTTAACAGCTAATGTTGCAATGCTCCTCGTTAATTCATCTCTACTTCTATTTTTGTTAACGTTGAAATAAGGATTATCTAACTCACCATTCGGGTTACTTGCAAACAAGGGCTTTTTCAAACCATCGGCAGTAATATAGTTTTTTGCATTATCATCTTCCGGCCATGCCATTAAACTCATTAAGTAACCACTAACCCCTCTTAAAGGTTTGTCATTGCCACTTTTAATAATGCTAAAGCTTGGAGAAATTTCTAATGTTTTACCAATCTTATGATTGGTTACTACTCTTAAATTATATTTTTTATAATTGTTATTAGGCACTGGTGAATTTTCATCCAAAAATGATCCAGATAAACGAACTGAGTTTTTCGCAGTTCCTTGCTCTACTGAAATATTATGTGTGATGGAACTACTCGGTTGGAAAAAAGCCCTAAGGTTACCATACTTAGGAACATCAGCGGTATATTTTTGTCCAAAGTAAGTAAACACATCACTTGCTATACCATTCTGACCTGCATCATAGTCGGTCATCACTTTTGGATATCTTGTATAAACAGAAGTTCTAAAACTATTATCATAAGTCACTTTCATTTTACCATCAACACTTGTTCCTTTTTTAGTGGTAATAACAATCGCACCTGAACTTGCTTGGCTACCATATAAAGCGGTTGCTTCTGGTCCTTTCAATACCGTTACTGACTCAACATCGTTCGGGTTAATATCTGCAATACGGTTTGTATAATCGTTTGATCTGTTTTCAGTACTCACATTCGCAGCCGATGGTTTAACCGCATAACCTGTGTTTCTATTATTTTCTTGTACAGATTGGTTATCAATAATGATACCATCCACAACAAATAATGGAGAGTTGTCTAATGCTAATGAGTTAAAACCTCTTAATACAATTTGAGAACTAGCACCTGCTAAACCCGAAGTTGGATTAATAGTTAAACCCGCAATACGACCTTGTAAACTATTGACTAAGTTATTACGTTGTGTTTCCGCTAATTCCTGACCTTTTACACTTTGAGCCGAATATCCTAACTCTTTTTTATTACGACGAATATCCATTGCCGTAACAACTACATCTTCTAAAGTGTTATCCACTGCCGATAATTTTACATTGATCGAAGTTGAATTTCCAACCCTAACCTCTTTTGTATCATAACCAACCAAGCTAAAGCTTAATGATTGGTTTGAAGCAACGCTGATTGAAAAGGTACCATTGTTATCAGTGGTTGTAGCTGTTTTTGTTCCTTTAATAACAACCGACACATTTGACAATGGTGTGTTATCTGAATTGATAACCTTACCAGAAACTGATTTTTGTTGTGCATTTGCAACTGAAA
>Ga0209358_10002528_pt1 | contig 13846 bp, 10 predicted proteins | sample LauGreFa1BDMLBSN_2_FD_187574 | JGI IMG/M metagenome (GOLD analysis project Ga0209358, IMG submission 187574) | Freshwater lake microbial communities from Lake Michigan, USA - Fa13.BD.MLB.SN (SPAdes) (version 2) | ecosystem: Environmental > Aquatic > Freshwater > Lake | place: Lake Michigan, USA... | reverse complement strand
TTGGCAAGTATATAGCATTCGTGTGCTGCTCAGAATTGTAATAGTCGTCGGAATCGCACGTTAATCCACCCAAGAACACACGCTCATATACTTCGTCCCAATTGTTAAGCGGAAGCATGATGAATTTTTTGTTAATCGCCCAGGTGTCCGGCAATGTGGTCATGAAAGAAGAATCTATCATGTTCCACTTCTCGCGATCGTTTTGTTCTTTCTGATAAAGAATTTTATAAATCGCTCCGCCACTTTCTCCAACGGTGAATGATCCGAATTCAGTAAAGATATTTGGAACAGGAACTCCAGCATCTTCGCAAGCAGCTTTGATCTGGCGAAGAATTTCGGTCACCATATACTGATAGTCGAAGCTGAATGCAATGGAAGTTTTGATGGGGAATCCGCCTCCAATGTTCAAGCTGTCGAGTGTTGGACATATCTCACGTAACTCGCAATACACTTTCAAACACTTCACTAACTCGTTCCAATAATAGGCGGTGTCTTTGATACCGCTATTGATGAAGAAGTGAAGCATCTTCAATTTCAAATTCGGATCATCGTGAATCACTTTCTTGTAGAACTTCGTGATGTTCTTGTAACCAATACCTAAACGCGATGTGTAAAACTCGAACTTCGGTTCTTCCTCACTAGCAATACGAATCCCAATGTTTAAAGGCGATGTAGCTCTTTCTTTAAACACATTCAATTCATAGGCATTGTCTATAACTGGAATAATATTCTCGAATCCGTTTTCCTTCAAATCTAAAATGCGCTGCACGTATTCTTCCTTCTTGAATCCGTTACACACTATTGTTTGATCCTTCGTGATTTTCTTCAACGTATATAAACGCTTAATCAAATCAATGTCATAAGCCGAAGATGTTTCCAAATGAACTTTGTTCTTCAAGACTTCTTCCAACACATATCTGAAATGCGAACTCTTCGTGCAATAGCAATAGTGGTATTCACCTTCGTAACCGACTTCTTGTTTCCCCTTGTCGAACCACTCCTTCGCGCGGTTGATGTTCTCGGTAATTTTCGGGAGGTAAGTGAACTTCAACGGAGAACCGAATTTCTTCACCAACTCCATCATAGGAATTCCGTGAAAAACCAATTCATCATTTTCCATTTGAAACTCTTCCTGAGGCCATTCAAATGTTTGGTCAATTAAATCTTTGTACTTCGTGTTCATTAGTCGATACCGCGCTTAATATTTTTTGCAATTTTAGTGTGTAAATGCTTACGCAAAGCCATTTTACAACCATTTCTTTCGAATAGAGAAAATAAACATTCCAATACCAACAACTGCCATTAGTCCAAGTACGTAAAAATACCCGCTGTGCCATTCCAATTCCGGCATGTTCTTGAAGTTCATTCCATATACTCCGGTTATGAATGTTAACGGAACGAAAATGCTGCTAATAACAGTGAGCGTGCGCATGGTGTCATTGGTTTTCTGTCCCAATTGACTGTGGTAAAGCGAAAGTAGGTTAATGAGCGTTTCACGATACATCGCAATGTTTTCAGACTCGAGCACAATGTGATCATAGAGGTCGCGATAGTATTTTTTATTTTCATCTGAAACATCTTTCTGCATACTATTAATTGCTTCTTTCAGGGGATCAATGCTTCGCTTGAAATTCATAATGCGTTTTTTCATGCGCACGATATGGCTCAATACAATTGGTTTAGGGTTATTCAAGACAGAGAACTCAAGAACTTCTATTTCGTTGGTCAGAAGGTGGCTGTAATGAATGAAGTTGTCTACGATATTGTCTAGAATCAAATAACTCAGATATTCTGGACCTTTCAAACGGATCTTCCCACGACCACTGCGAATACGTTCGCGCAGCTGATCTAGCGTATCGCCTGATTCTTGCTGAAAAAACAACAGTGTATTTCCTGTCACAATCATACTGAATTGCTCAGATTTCACCCCTCGTTTTTCATTCGGTTCCATCATTTTCCCACAGATAAACGCGCAGTTGTTTTCCAACTCGAATTTTGGTCGCCCATGGGTATTCATGATGTCTTCGAGTACCAGCGGATGAATATTGAATTGAACGCCGATTTCTCTTATTATGTCTATTTCATGAACCCCAGATACACAAATCCAATTCACACCTTCTGGCTTTATAGCCTTGGAAATTTCAGAAATAGAAAGGTTCAAAATCTCTTGGACGTGCTCTTCCGTATAATGAATAAAATCAATTTGAACCTTCTCTGTTTTTGGTTCGCCGATGTACACTAACGACCCTGGATCCATACCAGCTTTTGAAACGCGCATGTTTTTCTTGTGAAGATACACTCAACATTTCATTCTGAATAAATTTTAATGCGAACCTACGTCGCGTGCAACTTTCAGGTCATCTTCGTATTAATGGAAAATTCAAAACACGTTCATCTGATTGCCTTAGGCGGAAGCGCCATGCACAACATGGCTATTGCGTTGCACAGAAAAGGATACTTAGTTACAGGAAGCGACGATGAGATCTTCGAGCCGAGTAAAACTCGTCTGAATAATCTAGGTTTACTTCCAAGCGAAATGGGTTGGAACGCAGACCGAATTCATTCAGGAATTGAAGCAATCATTGTTGGGATGCACGCACGCATTGACAATCCAGAGCTCATTCGCGCGCAGGAATTGGGATTGAAAATTTATTCATATCCCGAATACATCTACGAACAGTCTAAAGAAAAAATTCGTGTCGTTATAGGTGGAAGTCACGGGAAGACGAGCATAACGAGCATGATTCTTCACGTCTTGAATGCCTTGGGAAAAAACGTCGACTACATGGTGGGCGCGCAACTCGCGGGTTTCGACTGTATGGTGAAATCCACAGAAGAAGCTGAAATTGCAATTATTGAAGGAGACGAGTACTTGTCTTCACCAACCGATTTACGTCCCAAGTTTCACTTGTATCACCCGACCATTGCGGTCATGAGCGGAATTGCTTGGGATCACATCAATGTGTTTCCAACCTTCGAAAACTACGTGAAGCAATTTGAAATTTTTGCTGAGAAAATTGTTCCCGATGGAACGCTTATTTATTGCGAGTTAGACGAAGAGGTGAAGAAAGTTTGCGAAAACGCAAGAGAAGATATTACACTAAAACCATACGGCACCTTTGAGCACGAAGTGCGCAATGGAGTGACATTTATTCGTCACAACGGAACCGAAACAGCCATCGAAATTTTCGGAAATCACAATCTTCAAAACTTGAACGCGGCGTTTTTGGTTTGCGAAAGTTTGGGGGTGAATGCGGGTGAATTTCTTCGCGCTATTGCGTCTTTCACAGGCGCAGCGAAGCGTTTGGAGTTGGTTGGAAGAAATACGCATTCGGCGTGCTACAAAGACTTTGCACATTCTCCTTCAAAATTGAAGGCAACCACCAACGCATTGAAAGAACAATTCCCGAATCGAAAGTTAATCGCATGCATGGAATTGCATACGTTTTCCAGCTTGAACAAAAATTTCTTGAGCCAGTACGAAGGCGCCATGGCCGCCGCAGATGAAGCCTTCGTTTACTTCAACACACATACACTTGAACACAAAAAACTTCCGCCCATTTCAACGGAAGAAGTAGAAAAAGCCTTTGCTTCGAAGAATGTAAAAGTCATTAACGACTCGAAAGAATTGTTGAATATTTTGTTGGAAATGAATTGGGAAAACGCAAATTTATTGCTGATGTCTTCCGGGAATTTCGACGGCCTAGATTACCAAGATATTTGGAATCGAATGCACGTGTAATGTTAGGTTAATCCAACATCGAGAAGCATCATGACAATGAATCCGCCAATAAGTCCCAGTGTGGCCACATCGGTGTATTTGTCTTGTTGCGTTTCCGGAATTACTTCTTCCACCACCACATAAATCATGGCACCTGCCGCGAAGGCCAATGCATAAGGAAGTACAGCGTGCATTTGAATAACAGCGAGTGCACCTATGACTCCGGCAATGGGCTCAACAATGGCAGAAAGTTGTCCGTACCAAAAACTCTTTCTTCTTGTAAGACCCATTCTTCTTAGCGGAAATGAAACCGCAATTCCTTCTGGGAAATTTTGCAATCCAATTCCAATAGCGAGTGCAACTGCTCCGCCAATGCTCGCCTCTGGAAGTCCGGCTGCAACACCGCCGAACAACACACCCACAGCCAATCCTTCTGGAATGTTGTGAAGGGTAATGGCCAAAACCAAAAGCATGGTTTTATTCAATTTGGTTTGAACACCTTCTTTCTTTTCTTGCGGAAAATTCAAGTGAAGGTGTGGAAGGAATTTATCTAAGCCGAATAAAAAAAGCGCTCCCATAGCAAATCCAATGGCTGCAGGAAAAGCTTTGGTGAATCCTTCACCCGGACTCATTTCAATAGCCGGAGCAAGCAGTGACCAGAAGCTGGCTGCAATCATAACACCACCCGTAAATCCAAGCATTCCGTCGAGCGCGCGACGATTTAAATCCTTCACTACAAATACAAGAGATGCCCCTAATGCCGTTACAAACCAAGTAAAGGTTGTTGCAATAAGAGCTGCATAAACGTATCCGTACGGACCTCCTGTTTCAATGAGGTTCTGAAAGAAATTCGTTATGCTATTCATGTTTACAAAGGTAGCGTTATTTTATTCGAACACAACAGATGCGAAGCTCGTTTTACTTGCGCGTGCTTTCGCCCATTTATGAAAGTCGAAGTAGGTAAAGAATAGCGGATCGGTCTTCTTTATGGCAAGCAATTCATTTTCCAACCAGCCCCAAAGTTCTTTGTCTTCAATGCTTTTGCGCTTCTTGAGTGTTTCATTTATGAATTGAAAAATTTTCTTTTCGCCTTCGAAGGCTTTGTTGCGCGTGATTAAAAATCGTTGAACATTTCGAAGGGCGTAAGGAATATAGCGTTCGTTATTCAATTCAATTTGAATAATTAAATTGAAGACTTGCGCAATGCATTGCAAGTGCAGCAATTCGTTAGCGGGTGAGCTTTGTAGGAAGCGTTGAATGAATCGCTCAGACTCTTTGAATTCTTGTTGAATGAAACACACCACAGCGCATTGGAACCAGACATGCGCTGAACGAATATCGAATTCTATAGCAGGTGAAGAAATATTTTCTTTGTGTTGAAGAACATAGGCGTAGGCGCCTTCCTTGTTTTTCTCGAGCAAGAAAATGGTAAGCGCAGTGCTATGAACCAAAGAATTGTTTTCGTTTTCTTCGAAGCACGATTCAAGTTGCGAAAGAAAATTCGCTGCCTCTTTCACGTTCTTAAGTTGAGCGGAAATAACCGCAGCATTGGCTAAGGCATTGCGATGAATGCTCTTGTTCTCGTTACCGTTTAACTCGCAGTTTTTCAACAAAAGAAGAAGCTCGTTGATGCAGTTCAGACTCTCGGTAGGTTTTCCCAAACTCAAGAGAATGGCTCCTTTAAGTTGAAGCGATTTTATCTGAGCTTCCAATGAAATAGGAGCTAGGGATTCAATATCGGAAAGAAGTTGTTCGTTGTTCGCATGTTCTTCGTTTTGTCTGGGCTGACCATTGGTGTAGTAACCCGCGAACCACGACCATTTCATAAAGGCAATTTCTTTTTCATTTTGAATGGAAAAAAGAACCGCTTTCATTTCTGAATAGTTAGCGTTCAGCAATTCGTAACGCTCTGCTGCCGGGTTGTTCAAAGATTCAAGGATGCGCTCTTTCCATTCGTTCAATTCCAATTGAAGAGCAGAGAGTTCGTTTTTCCGAGCAATTTTCAGTGCAGAATTCACAAGCTTATCTGCTTGTTCGAAAAGTTCACGCATGTAAAGGACTTCGATACTTTGAAGCAGACGCATCACTTCAGCGCGGGCTGTAGCCTTGTGATGAAAACTGGCCAATGCTTTTAATACGGCGTGATAGAGTCTATTCTTTGCGATTGAAATAGCATCGGTAATTGGAGATCCCTTCAAAAGCTTGAATAATTTGTCTTCGTCGTAAGTGGAAAGTTTTTCCATGGCATCGAAAAGAACACGGTGTTGACCGTCTTCTGCCATGGGCTGTAGACGGAAATAGCGTTTCTCTGATTTGCTCAAACTCTTGATCAATACGAAGAGTGTGTCTGATGCTACATTGGCCATGGCGTTTCGTTTTAAGGTTGATTACAAGTTCTAATTCTTTTTTGAATAAAAGAGGCAGTCTTATTTTTCGGTATTCATTTCAAGAGTTTCGGTCATTCTCTGCGTATTTTTGGCAAGCACGCTCTTTTATGGAAATAGGGCAATACAACAACCAGAAATTCGTTCGAGCATTCGTGAAAAAATATAGAGTCGTTCAATTCTTTTTAATCCTTGCTCTTTCTGTTGCACACAATGCAATGGCTCAGTTCAGCACGGGCACTTGGAGAGATCACCTTCCGTATGGAAATGTGATAGATGTATGTTACGATGAGATTAACATGGTCTATGCTGCAACTCCCTATGCAATTGTTAGCTACAATCCCGCTACATTCGAAGTGGAACGTTGGTCGAAAGTGAATCGCCTCAGCGATGTCGGAATTTCAGCGGTTGAATACGATGCCCATTCAGACGCTGTAATTGTTGGCTATTCCAATGGAAACATAGACATCTTGCTGGAAGATTCACAATTCAACATGCCCGACATAAAGTTGAGCAATATTGTTGGCGATAAACAGATTTATGATATTCTTTCCTACAACGGATTACTGTATTTAAGCACTGGATTCGGAGTAGTGGTCATAGATTTAACCGCTCGCGAAGTTCGTTCGACCTATTTCTTGGGTCCGAATGGCGAACAGCAAAAAGTGAATGATGTTTTGGTGTTGAATAACGAGATCTATGCGATTTCGGAAAGTAGAGTTCTCAAAGCGAGCGTGACGAATCCATTCCTTGCGAATTTTCAAAACTGGACAGTAGTAACCGATTGGCCAGCTGCAGGGGCCTATGCAGATGCGACGGAATTCGCAGGTAATTTGTTTGTGCATACCGTTGATGCCACCAACGATAAAATTCACAAGAAAGATTTAACCACGGGCACTTGGAGTGTCTTTTCTGAATTCGGCACCATGCGTTTTGGACGTATTTGGAACTCTGAAGATTACTTGTGTTTGGCGGGAGAGTGGGCAGCCATTTGCTACGACGAACTTCTTTATTTAGCCTATAATATTTCAGACTTGGACGGCGGAACCATTGCACCCAATTTTGTTATTCGCGACATGCAAAACACGTTGTGGGTTGCCGATAAAGGAAGAGGACTTGTAGGAAGGAAGGGCAACGGTCAGGATTTAACAGTACGTCCAGATGGCCCGGCTTCGGCCCAAGTTAGAAAACTCAATGCCTACAATCACAACCTTTGGGTGGCACACGGAGCAATTTATCCCTATGGTGGAAATTTATGGAGACCGGGAAATTTCTCAGGAAGAGTAGGCGATACATGGACAACTTATCTGCCAGGCGCAGGTGCGAATTCAACGCCGGGTGTTTTCGATATGGCCGATGTTGCCATTGACCCCTACAATAACAATCGTGTTTTTTATGGTTCTTGGGAAGAAGGACTTATTCAGCGTGCAACTGATGGAACGTTGACTTATTACAATGTCGAAACCGGAAACAATCCTTTGCAAGGTTCCGGATTCTCCTGGGCTCCCGGATGGACTGGGGTTGGCGGAGTGGCTTTCGATCCGAATGGAGTCCTGTGGTTAACCAACAGTTATTCAACCAAACCCACTCAGGCGGTGGACCGCGAAGGAAATTTCATTGCGTTCTCATGCGCCCCTTACGTAACGAATGACGATTGGTTGAAAGACATTATGCCCACACGCGAAGGATACATTTGGGCCATAGTCGCGGGAAAAGGTATTGTGGTGCGTGATCCGAACGGAACTGTTTCCAATGCCTCGGACGACGATATTACTTTTCTGTCGGAAGCAGAAGGCGCGGGCGGATTGGCCAACAAAGATGTCTTTTGTATGATTGAAGATTTGGATGGTGAAATATGGGTGGGGACGCTTCAAGGGCTGTCCGTATTTTATTCTCAGTCTTCGTTGTTCTCTGAAGACCCGCTGGATGGCGAACCAATCTCAATTACACAAGACGGAAACGTTCAAAGATTACTCGATACAGAGACGATAACATGTATTGAAATTGACGGAGGAAATAGGAAGTGGGTAGGAACAAGAAATAGCGGGGTGTATTTGTTCAGCGACGATGGACTTCAAGCGATAGAGCATTTCACACAAGAGAACAGTCCGCTTCCAACCAATTCAATTTCAGACATTGCAATCAATCAAGACAACGGAGAAGTATTCATAGCAACAGAAGAAGGAATGGTTTCTTATTTCTCTACTGCAACGAATTTCGATCAAGAAATGAAAAACGTTCGCGTATTTCCAAATCCTATTTTGCCTGAATTTGATGGAAACATTACCGTAGACGGATTGGCGTATAACAGCAGTGTTCGGATTACAGATGCAGCTGGAAACGTCGTCTTTCAAGGCGAAAGCGAAGGTGGACGTGTTTTCTGGAATGGAAAAACTACTGACGGACAACGTCCTGCAACAGGCATGTACTATGTCTATTGTTCCAATCCAGATGGAAAGAATACAGAGACCTTACAACTCACATTTATTCATTAAGCCTTCGTCGTCACGCACGCCTTCACGAATGAAATGAACAGTGGGTGAGGAGTCATTACTGTGCTCTTGTATTCCGGATGAAACTGAGCGGCAACGAAGTACGGGTGATTCTCTAATTCAATGATTTCAACCAACCCACTTTTCGGATTTGTTCCGACACATTTGAAACCAGCCTTTTCGAATTTCTCCATGTAATCGTTGTTGAATTCAAAACGATGGCGGTGGCGTTCTTCGATATTTATTTTACCATATGCTTTCTGAGCTTTCGATCCTTTTTTCAGGGTGCAAGGGTATGAGCCTAGACGCATGGTTCCGCCTTTGTTTACGATGCTCTTCTGTTCTTCCATAAGGCAGATAACAGGATGCTTAGTATAGGCCTTCATTTCCGTGCTGTGAGCATCTTTCAATCCGAGAACGTTGCGCGCAAATTCAATTGTTGCGATTTGCATTCCCAAACAAATTCCGAAAAACGGAATGTTGTTTTCACGAACGAATTTAATTGCTTCAATTTTCCCATCAATACCTCTTGATCCAAATCCAGGTGCAACAAGTACACCGTCTAAACCGGTTAGTTTCGCTTTAACATTCTTCTTGTTCAATCCTTCAGAATGAATCCACTCAATGTCAACGGCACATTCAAGTGTTGTACCTGCGTGAATGAAAGCTTCTGCAATACTCTTGTAGGCATCTTTCAATTCAACGTATTTTCCAACTAAACCAATACGAACACGCTTCTTCGGATGCTTAAGTTTGGTTAAAAAGTCGTTCCACTTGGTCAGATTGGGTTTCTTCTTTGACTTCAAACCAAGCTTGCGCAAGACAACCAAATCTAATTTTTCTTCCAACATCATAAACGGAACATCGTAAATCGTGTCGGCATCTATGCTCTGAATAACGGCATCCAATGAGACGTTACAGAATTTTGCAATTTTATTTCGAAGAATAGGCGAGAGCTCGTGCTCTGTTCTGCAAACGAGAATGTCTGGTTGAACTCCGTTTTCCAACAACATTTTTACGCTGTGTTGTGTTGGCTTTGTTTTCAATTCACCGGCTGCCGCCAAATAAGGAACGAGGGTCAAGTGAATGTTAATGCAATCGTCTTCGTATTCCCACATCAATTGACGAACAGACTCCACGTATGGAAGCGATTCAATATCGCCAACGGTTCCACCAATTTCAGTAATCACCACATCATAATCGTGTGCGTTCCCTAAAAGTTGAATGCAACGCTTAATCTCGTCGGTAATGTGTGGAATAATTTGAACTGTCTTTCCCAAGTATTCGCCACGACGTTCTTTGTCTATGACGCTTTGGTAAATTCTTCCTGTGGTAATGTTATTGGCTTGTGAAGTCGGAATGTCTAAGAAGCGCTCGTAGTGGCCCAAATCGAGGTCGGTTTCTGCACCGTCTTCGGTTACATAACATTCTCCGTGTTCATACGGATTCAGGGTTCCTGGATCAATGTTTATGTAGGGATCTAGCTTCTGAATGGTTACAGAATAGCCTCTTGCTTGAAGAAGTTTAGCTAAAGATGCTGAGATGATTCCTTTACCCAGTGAACTGGTTACTCCGCCGGTTACGAAGATATATTTGGAACGTTTTGAGGATACCGCTTGCTTTTTTTGCATAACGGGAGACAAAGTTAAGCCATTTGTTAAGTCAGATGCAACTTTACTTTAAGGAAACCAATAAAAGTCTTCTTTTCCGCAGCCCTGAATTAGTTGGTTCCATTCAGTGATATCAAGTTCAATTTTTACAACGGCTCCTTTTTTAAACGGATGCTGCATGCCGGTGAGGTATTGTGAAAGATTAGAGACACCCGGATTGTGTCCTATGAGTACCGCGTCATTCCAATCGTTTGGAAGAAGTTCAATGACTTCTAACAAGTCTGAAAGTTCAGCGTTGTAAATTCTTTTTTCGAGGTGAAGAACAGGCTTAAGGCTTTGCGTGGTACTCAGCGCATGCGCGCTAGAGTAGGTGCGCACGGCAGGACTAACGATCCAGTTTGTTGGAAGTTGTCCCAAGTGATTTCCCAGCGCTAACGCTTGAAGGTTTCCGCGTTCTGTGAGCGGTCTGAAGCTGTCGGGCTGTCCGTAAAGGTCTTCCGCTTCAGCGTGACGTATGATGTAAAGTGTTTTCATGCTAGGCAACGCATCATACGTTGTACTCTCTTCCTTTTACGTTTAGCACTTTGGTGTATTTCTTCAAGCTACGAAGAACAATGAAAACGATGAATCCGCTGAATAAAGCGGTGTGCCAAAACGGAGTAAGGATTTCCTTCCAGCCGAAATATCCGAAGTGCACGTAGTTCTTCAGCGCGTCTAGCAGAGCGAAGGAAATGAATACAGCGAAGAATCCGTTGTATTCGCGTTTCAATACGTTACGCAATGAGAATTCTACGGGTGCAGATTTCCATGAAGAGAAACGCGGGAAGAAAGGCGGAGTTCTTTCGGTCCATTTGATGTACACGTCTCCGAATTTATTTCGAAGGAAGAATTCTTCCGCGAACATAATACGCTCGTAGTACAACCAGAACAGTAAGCAAGAAGTAAGTGTGAACCACCAGTTACCAACGTAGATGATGATACCTAACCACATGAAAAAGTTCCCTAAGTAAAGTGGGTGACGAACAATGCTGTAGATGCCGGTGTGATTCAGCTCGTCTGCAACTTGACCTTCTTTGGTGTTTCTTCCTGAAGTTCCTTTCGGAGTATATCCTATTGTTAAAACACGAATCAATTGTCCGAAAAATGAAATGCCTAAGCACGTCCATGCCCACGTTTTATCAAACAACGGATTGTCTGTATCCAATTCAAACCAAATAACCGAAGCGGCTAAAACATACAATACCAAAGGAAGAAAGCTGCGCCAACGAAATAGCCAGTTCCCACTTTTGTTCATCTCTTCAATAAGCGCCATAATAGAATTATATGTCGCGAAAGTACGAACACCTGGCTTATCTCACAGCATTTTCAACGAACCCATCCCTCCATCCAATCCTAAAACCTGCCCCGTCATCCAACTGCTTTTGTTGCTTAAGAGGAAGGTGATAGCTTCGGCGAGATCGCTCGGTTGGCCTATTCGGCCTAATGGATGACGCTTGTTTGAAGCTTCAATTTTTTCTGGAGTGTTGATGAATTTCTCGGCCAAACCTGTTTGCGTTAATGAAGGAGCAACCACGTTCACACGAATCTTCGGAGCCAATTCTGCTGCTAAACTTTTTCCCAATCCTTCCAATGCGCCTTTCGCCATGGCCACGCTCGCGTGGAAAGGCATGCCCAACTTCACCGCAACCGTGCTGATGAACACTATAGAGGCCGACTCTGATTTTTTCAAATAGGGAAGTGCCAACTGCGTTGCCTTTAATGCGCCATAGGCGTTTATGTTCATGTCGGAAAGAAACACTTCGTGAGAAATGCGGTGGGCAGGAAGTAAGTTTATACTCCCCGGACAATACACCAATCCGTCTAAAACCAATCCTTCCGGAAGATTCAATGCATCGTCTTCAATATTCCAAACCAAACTGTTCACCTGGGAAGACGCTTCGCGTGAAGTGAAGTAAACCGCATGTCCTTGCGCTTCGAGCATTTCTACCGTAGCAGCGCCAATGCCCTTCGAACCACCAATAACTAAATAATTCATTACTTGTCGAGGTTAACGTATTTCAAAAATTCGTTGCGGGTAGCTTCGTTGTTGAAAGCGCCCGAATAGGATGATGTAACTGTTGCGCTGTTGAAGTCCTGCACGCCGCGACTGCTCACGCACAAGTGAACAGCATCTATAAGCACTGCCACATCTTCGGTTTCCATCACACGCTTTAGTTCTTCAGCAATTTGAATGGTGAGGCGCTCTTGCACTTGCGGACGCTTAGCAAAGAATTGTACAATGCGATTCAATTTCGAAAGTCCAATAACTTTTCCGTTTGAAATGTACGCCACATGAGCTTTTCCAATGATGGGGACGAAATGGTGCTCGCAGTTCGAATAGAACGTAATGTTACGCTCCACCAACATTTCTTTGTATTGATATTTGTTTTCGAAAAGTTTAACCGCAGGTTTATTCGCTGGATTTAGTCCCGAAAAAATTTCTTTGATGTACATCTTCGCCACACGATGTGGGGTTCCTTGAAGTGAATCGTCTGTAAGATCCATACCCATGATATTCATGATGTCTCTGAACTTATCTTCAATCTGTGCTATCTTTTCGTCATCGCTCAGTAAAAATGCATCTGCACGCATCGGTGTCTCAATCGTGGTCATCACGTGCTGATCTCCCATTTCCTCAATTTGTATCGCAATCAGCTCTTTTTCTGTGTGTATCATTTTTTTCTGTTGTAAAGTTTAAACCACTTAAACTGAACTTTGTTCGAATCCATTATATTTGTGGAATACCTAAACCTTGTAATATGTCACTTTGGAGGAAAAAAGATTTAGCCGCAATGCTCTCAGATGCAGAAGGCGGAGAAAAATCGTTAAAGAGAACGTTGGGCGCCTTTCAGTTGGTAGCCCTTGGAGTTGGTGCCATTATCGGTGCTGGATTGTTTGTTAGAACAGCCGCTGCAGCCGCTGAGGCTTCTGGAAATGGAGTAACACTTTCATTTATTGTTGCTGCAATTGGATGTGCGTTCGCAGGTCTATGCTACGCAGAATTCGCAGCAATGATTCCAATTTCAGGAAGCGCTTATGCGTACTCTTTCGTTACTATGGGAGAGTTAGTTGCTTGGATCATCGGATGGGCGTTGGTTATGGAATACGCATTGGGCGCGGCTACCGTGTCTATCGCATGGAGCGAATACTTGAATAATCTCTTTGGAGGAACCATACCTTACGAATGGTGTCACTCGCCGTTTGAAAGTATTCAGTACTTAACCGGAGAGGCCATGAATCAAGCAACAGCTTTGATTCCTGATTTGTCGAAGTCGGTTCACCACGGTAAACTTATTTTATCTGGAGAGATGTTAGAGAAACTTCCTTCATTGCAAGGAGCTGTTCAAACTTCTTCAGGAATTATCAATGCTCCGGCTTTAGTTATCCTGTTTATGTTGACATTACTTCTTATTAAAGGAACTAAAGAATCTGCTTTTGTAAATGCCATTATTGTATTCTTGAAAGTGGCGATTGTATTGGTGTTCATTGTTATCGGATGGCAGTTCATTAACCCAGATCATTACTCGCCTTACCTAATCCCAGAAGGGGTTAAAGGACACGAAGGATTCTTCGATTGGGGATGGGGCGGTGTTTTAGGTG
>Ga0209358_10002525_pt1 | contig 13855 bp, 24 predicted proteins | sample LauGreFa1BDMLBSN_2_FD_187574 | JGI IMG/M metagenome (GOLD analysis project Ga0209358, IMG submission 187574) | Freshwater lake microbial communities from Lake Michigan, USA - Fa13.BD.MLB.SN (SPAdes) (version 2) | ecosystem: Environmental > Aquatic > Freshwater > Lake | place: Lake Michigan, USA... | reverse complement strand
TCTCAATGCGGACCTCACACCGAAAGGTCTGGGGACCTTGATCAAGAACCCTGACTATGCTGCAACGTTAAGGGCGATTGCAAATGGCGGCGCTGATGCTTTTTATACCGGTCCAATTGCGCAATCAATTGTGGACAAAATTGGCGTGAGCATGGGAGGCGCAGGAAGTCCAGTGCCCATAACACCTGGCTTAACCACGATGCAAGATCTTGCCAATTACAAGGCCATTCGACGAGAACCTGTTTGCACGACCTATCGCGACACTTGGGTATGCGGCATGGGCCCACCTTCCTCGGGTGGTATTGCCGTAGCACAAGCCCTTGGTATTTTAGAAAACTTCGACCTTTCTGCTCACAAACCGACACAGATTGGCGACGAGGGTGCAAAGCCCTCAGTCACAGGGGTGCATTTAATCAGCGAAGCGCAGCGTCTTGCTTATGCGGATCGCAACCAATATGTCGCAGATACGGACTTTTTCCCGCTTCCCGCAAACGGTGTGTCAAGTCTGGTTGATAAGGCCTACCTGAAGGCGAGGGCGAGCCTTATCGCTATGAATAAGAGTATGGGGACCGCATCGCCGGGAACATTTCCATCAAAGCCATTGGGCAGTAGTGCTCAAGAGGGGAACGGTACAACGCATATAACCATCGTTGATCGAGCTGGTAACGTTGTATCAATGACCACAACCATCGAAAGCGGTATGGGTTCTTTTCACTTCACCCGAGGTTTCTTGCTTAACAACCAGTTGACCGATTTTTCGTTCGACCCCGTTGATTCAGCTGGAGCGGCAATTGCCAACAAAGTAGGACCCAACAAACGTCCTCGCAGTTCGATGGCACCAACCATTGTTTTTTCGAAGGCTGCGGATGGCTCAAAGGGTGACTTTCTTATGGCAACGGGCTCACCGGGTGGGGCCACGATTATCCAGTTCGTGACCAAAACGTTGGTTGGGGTTATTGACTGGAAGCTCGATGCACAGCAAGCGACCTCGATGGTAAATTTTGGAGCGGCAAATAGTCCTACGACAGGTGTGGGCGGTGAGCATCCGTATATTGATAGCAGCAATAGCGGTTTGAATGATCCCCTACTTAATGGATTGCGCGCATTGGGGCACACGGTATCTTTTGCGGCGCAGTCGAGCGGCGTATCCACGATTGTAAAAACCATGAGTCCTAGCCGAGGGTCGCATGTTTATGTTGGAGGCGCTGATCCGCGCAGAGAAGGTATTGCCCTCGGCGACTCTCCGATTTAAGGTGCTGCTTTTTTGCTGGATGCAGGGTTAGTTATCGGCCGGCTCACCAAGGCGCCGATCGTGTTGCCGATCACCAGCGGCGGCAACTTCGCCCGTACCGCGGGCTTTGCCGTGTCACTGAACTCGCGCATCGTCTGCTTGTCGATTGCGCCTGCCTCGTGCAGGCCCTCCATCGTTTCATGGATGGCGGCAAACGCCTCGCTGCGGTATTTCTTAGCCATCTTGGAAAACCTGCTCAAGCCTGAACCATTCGCATTAAAAGAGAACCTATCGGGCCTTTGGTCGCGGAGGATTGTCGCAGCCTGCATGGGGGCTTTGGGTGATGATGGACTCGTCGCGCGATCAGTGGTTATTGACCCAGTTCTCAACGAGTAAACCCGGCTTGCCCAGTGCGCTGGCCGCGACCTCCAGTGCTTCACCTTGGTCGCTGCGGCTGAGTTTGAACCAAGACTCAGCCATGTTCGGTCACTTCGCTCACAGCTTGAGCCATCCATCCTGGCAGGGTTGCGCGCGCCGCACGCATAGCCTGCCATTCCTCGGTAGAGATTCGAGTGAACAAGGATTTCAACGCCGCAGTAAGTCAGAACGCGGATGGCTCGATAAGCTTCCATGTCGGCAGCGCCTTCGGCAGCGGGTTTAAATTTTTCGTAGGAAAGACCAATTCAGGTAGTTGGTACCCACTGATCCTCAGTAGTGCCCAGGTGTTGAGAGAGTTGGTTCGAAACCAGTCGCCTCTGCACCACCAATCTCGCATTTGTTAGTAACTGTCCTTGGCAACCCTCAGGTGTCCGTAGGTGCCCGTAAGGCTCTGCGAGTGTCCTGAGGGTTGTTGCTAATTACTACCGGTCACTGCGTGCTGATGCTCGCTGCGACGTACTCCCGCGAAGGGAATCTTCCGGAAGGGCTGAATCCATGGCAGCACGGCGACGATCTAACGCAGCGGGGTCCACATCAGGTCTGGCTCGCAGAACAGATCGGCGCCACTCGGCGTGGATGTCTTGGCTCCAGGCGGGACGGTACAGCCGCGCCACAGCCAGCTCGAGTAGCAGGCTGGTCAGGGGCTGACTGTGCAGGACATTGGCGTCCAGGACGGCGGTGAAGTGGCTCATCTCAGGGGAACGGACCGGGTTCAGAGGCCCAGTTCAGCATCGATGCGGGCCAGTTCGTCCAACGCAGCCCGTTGGCGGGCGCGCTGCTGCTCGTCAAAGCGCAGCAGGTCTTCAAACGCGACGCGGCGGCGCGTGCCTACCTTACGGGCGGGCAGCCTCTCTTCCTCGATGAGTTTCACCACATAAGGGCGGGATACGTTGAGGTAGTCGGCCACCTCCTGGGTGGTGAGCTCGGCATTCTGAGGCAGCACCGTGACTGCGCGACCTTGTCCGAGCTGGGTCAGCATGTCCACCAGCAGACGCAAGGCGCTGGGCGGGATGGCAATCATCTCGTGGTGGTTGTCGTCGGTGACAAGGCGCAGTGCCTGGGCATTGACGGTCTCGTCGTCAGTAGGTAGCAGGCGGGCGAGCTGCCTGCTGGCCTCGCGGGCCTGGGCGATCTCGTGATCGCTGGGCAGCCGCGGGGGGCGTCGGCTGGGGGTAGTCATGGTCGCTTCTCCAAAAGAGGTACCTGCTAATTCTACCCTATAAACGAATCGAACGTAACAAGCGAATCCTACGAAACGATAGGAGAGGCGAAATTCGACCGACTGGTTCAGCTTGAGTCAGGACACAGCGGTGCTGCGAATGCCCGGACGGCCGAACTTCGCGCGATTTCCTACAGCTTTGGGCGCCCGCCTCATGGGCGGCCATCAGTTCATGCGGGAGTACGCATTGAGTAAAAACTATCCCTGAATCGATCCGAAAGGCAGGATCGGAAGGATGCGGAAAGTTGCGGTCGTCGAGGCACCACCATTCACAAAATCCCGACTCTTATCAGTTGGGATTTTTTTTGCCCGCTCCCCCAGTATTGGGGCGCTTCCAGGCACTTTCCTCTTGAGCGGCCTTGCGTCGAAAACCCAGTTTTCCGCCCCAAGGACCCGGTTTTCTGTCTCTATTCTCTGCCGGGCTCTTGAGCGTTCAATGCATACGGCCTCGCAAAATCAAGGGGTCGCATTGGTCAGGTTGCGAAAACAAAGCTCTACCCGTCACAGATCTGAGCAATGAAATCGCGGCTGCCAGACATCGACTTCGCACACGTGTCCTGCGCATGACCACAGGGATCTGGGCGCCGTCAGCCGTCAACTTGACTCCACAGGCGTTGCTATATACAATTGCCGTATATTAACGTGCAAGGGGTCCAGCATGTCCATCGGTACCGTCTTCGTCAACAACCGCACCCAAGCCGTCCGCCTGCCCTTGGACGTCCGTTTGCCCGAGGGCGTCCACAAAGTCGAGATCCGCGTCAAAGGGCACGAGCGAATCATCGCGCCTCTTGGTCAATCCTGGGACAGCTTCTTTCTGGACGGCCCGCGTGTGAGTGATGACTTTTTGCCTGAACGTGCCGCTCAGCATCAGCCAGAGCGGGAAGCCCTTTGATGTTGCGCTACCTGCTCGACACCAACATCGTTATCTATGTGTTGAAGCGCCGCCCGCTCGCGGTGCTTTCCACGTTCAACGCCAACGCCAGTCGAATGGCCATCTCGTCAATCACCCTGGCCGAATTGATGCACGGCGCCGAGAAAAGCCAACGCGTCAGTGAGAACCTGGTGGCCATCGAGGACTTCTGCAGCCGCCTCGAGGTACTGCCCTACGGTGCCAAGGCCGCCCAGCACTACGGCGCCATCCGCTCGGCCCTTGAAAAGCTCGGCCAGTCGATCGGGGTGAATGACATGCACATTGCGGGGCACGCCCGCAGCGAAGGCTTGGTGCTGGTCACCAACAACGTTGCGGAGTTCGAACGTGTGCCAGCACTCGAACTCGAGAACTGGGTGAACACCGCTTGATAGAGGTGATCAGTATCGGCAGCAAACCGCCGGTGTTTTATAACTGCGTGATCGATACCACGCGCAATGCCTACAAGGAACAGGTGCGCTGGCCATGCAGATGCCCCTCGCGGGCCAACCGGGAGAACGTCTGATCCACCGCCGCACGGCTGGCCAAGTGTAAAAACTCCTTGGGCGAGAGCAAGCCTCCCTCAGGCAGGGCCTCGGCGGCTGACAGGATGGACTCGTTCAAGGTGCTCATGGGTTCACTCCAGATGTCAGAAGCGTATATGGTTCTCGATGCCACGCAACGTCATCATGAGCCGCTAACGGCTGACCGCTTGTTTGGCTGGCATGCCGCGCTTTTTCCTACAGTCTACAGCAGCCTGACCAAGATACGCTTTGGCCAGTGGCGCGACGATGCGCAAGCTCCTATGCAGGTGGTCTCTGGTCCCATCCATCGGCAAAAGGTCCACTACGAAGCACCGCCGGCGCACTTGCTGGACGCTGAAATGTTGGACTTCCTGAACTGGTTCAACGTGGACTGAACTGGTCCCCAAACTGCGGACACCACGATTGGCACGAAGCGTTATCCATGGTCGGTCGGTTCGGTCGCCTGCGACGTACCGGAACCGGCCGGCGGTGGGAAACGCGTTATTCGCCACAAGTACTATAGCTGAGCTGATTTCTCCTTCGCAGCACGCCAACGGCGCTCGAATTGAGCCGGCGTGACGTTGCCAAGCGCCGAGTGTCGGCGCTCCGTGTTGTAGTACCCGATGTATTCCATAATCACCCGCTTGGCCTGGGCTCGGGTTTTGAAGTGCTCCCCGTGCACGCATTCAACCTTGAAGGTACCGTTGACAGACTCCATCGGCGCATTATCCCAGCAGTCCCCTTTGCGACTCATCGACACCGTGATCCCTCGTGCCTTGAGCACCTTTCGGTAGTCCTTGGCTGCATATTGCGACCCCCGGTCCGAGTGGTGAATCATCCCCCTGGATGGATCCCGCCAGCCCCGCGCTACCTTCAAAGCCTCGATGGTTAGATCCTGCGGCATCGCCTCACTCATTGCCCAGCCTATAAGTTTGCGTGCAAACAGGTCCAGCACGAACGCCACATACAGCCAGCCCTCATCGGTGGGCACACAGGTCACGTCTGCCAGCCACTTTTGGTCAGGCATCGTCGCCCCAAAGTCACGCGCCAGCAGGTTCGGTGCAATCGGTTGGCCGTGCCTGGAGTCTGTCGTTCGTACCCGAAATGGCCGTCGCTTACGGCTCCCTAATCCATGCTCGCGCATAAGCCGACCTATGCGCTTTTGGTTGATGCTGTGGCCTATCGCCTCGCTGACCTCAGGGGTCATTCGACGACGGCCGTAACGCCCTTTGTGTCTTTGCTGCGCTCGCCGAATCGCTTCGACAACCTCGGCCTCTCGCACGCGACGCTCCGACCCCTGGCGCTTGGCTGCAGCAAACAGCCCACTGCGCGAAACACCCAGCAAATCGCACATCATTGGAGTCGGATACACACCTCGGTTTTCATGGATCCAGGCGTACTTCACATCGACTCCTTGGCAAAGTACGCCGCTGCCTTTTTTAAGATCTCCTTCTCGACCTTCAGTCTGGCCACCTCCTGACGCAGCCTCGAGACCTCAGCCTCCATCTCACCTACCGGTGCTCGCGCCGATCGAGCGCTCACCGACTGCCCCTTCCTCGCTCGAGCAACCCACTTGCCAAGCGTGCTCGATGACATTTCTAACGAACGCGCTACCTGCCTGATGGACCTTTCACCCACAAGCACTTGACTGACCGCAGCCTCACGAAACTCACCGGTGTACTGCCGGTCTGGTATTGACTTCTTCATATAACCTCCACAATGTCAAAAAATAATAGACCTTGTGGTGTCCGTTTTTAGGGGACCAGATCAGACCAGCATGACGACCCAGTGGTCAAAGCCGGGCTGGCGCACCTGTGGTTTGTGACCGTCCATCCGTTTGAAGATGGCAATGGCCGTATCGCAAGGGCGGTGGGCGACATGGCGCTGGCACGCGCCGAGCAGTCGGCACAGCGCTACTACAGCCTGTCGGCCCAGATACAGCGCGAGCGCAACGATTACTACGACCGCCTCGAAGCCACCCAGAAAGGGAGTCTGGATGTCACCGATTGGCTGGCGTGGTTTTTAGCCTGCTTGCTTCGGGCCGTTCAAGGGGCCGAGCAAACGCTGGCGCAGGTGTTGGTCAAGGCGCGTTTCTGGCAACACTGTGTTGGTGGAACGTGGGGTGTTGCAGAAGTCCCAGGCCAGTGGACGCATGCGAGCGTGTCTATGGTCGATCTCAACCATTTCGTTTTACTACGAGAACTATATGGGATCTCTGCACCTAAAAACGGCGAGGGCTGTGCCAACTCCCGTTAAGAACTCGCCTGTCTCAGGGGTCGATGGCAAATGTCGGCAGTGGAGTGTGAGCATCGCAATGACTGCCAGTGAACGTGGATCCAGCAGCAATGCCGGGTTTGTACGAGTAGCAAAGGGGTGCGGCTCGACTTTAGGCAGATCTTAAGTGGTGATGGTCAGGTTCTATGCCCGCGTAACCCGATCGCTAAAGCGGTTAGAACGCCGCTTTACAAAATGCGGGTCGTTGAGAACAAACGGAAAAAGTTGCTCAAGAAATGGTCTGAGGCCTTGCTGAAAGATGGAAGGCAGGGTAGCGGGGGCTGAGGGGTTTGCCGATGTGTTTGCCATCGGATAAGCAGCCACTGTAGGCGCTTGAATCACAAGTGGCTCAGTGCATCCATACGGTCGTGTAGGACTCGAACAACCGCAATGCCGAAGTCGGTCACCTTCAAGTAGACCATGTGTCGCTCAACACGCCATCGGCGAAAGCCAGGGCGTATGTGCTCACAGCTTGGCGCTTTTTTGGGTGAGTCAGCTAACTCGGCAAATGCAGTCGTCAGGAAGTCGATGTAACGATCTGCCTGCTCGACACCCCATTGCCGGGCCGTGTAAGTCCAGATTGATTCCAGATCACGTTCTGCCGCCGGAGTTAGGCGATATTCAGCCATAGGCGGTCAGCATCCTTTGTTTGAATGCCACGGGGTCGAAGCGGCGAGGTTCACCGCTGGCCTCACCCTCGATCAATGCTGCGCGGATTGCTTCGATCTCGGCACTGCGTTCCTGCTCGCGTCGGATCAAATCACGGATGCACTCGCTGTCGTTGGTGTAGTGACCAGCGTTGATCTGAGCTTTGACCCAGTTGTCTTGTTGATCAGTCAGGGTGATGGTTTTGCGTACAGTTCCCATGCTATGGCCTTCTACGTTGGGCTCACTACGAATCAAATGTCATACTATTGATGCAATATAGCGCAAAACCGTGTAAGGATCCAGGCAAATCCGCAGCACCCAATCAAACTGGGAGACCCTCGGTGCTCGGAATCACTGCACAAACCGGCCAACGCCGATCTTGCATTGATAAAAGGCAATCACTTGTCGCCAATGCAATATCAAAAATAAAGAACGGTCCTGGTTGCAATCATCTGCTTGAGCTCTCTGATCACTCCCTCCGAGGGCAATGAGAGGTCCGCTTCGATCCCAATACCAGGCAGGATCCTGCGCGTCTACAAAGCGGTACAGGGCTTCGCGCGAAGTAGTCACATTGACGTCAGGCGTCCTCATCGCCCCGTTAAACGACCCGATTTCGGAGATCATCAGAGCCATCGTGATGAGCGCAAGTTTTTTGCTAGAAAGCTCTTTTAGTAAAGGCTAAAGGGTGGGGCTCGACGACGACGCCCATCGCGTGAGCCGCGCCACCGCAGCGGCCAGATCAGTGGTAGTCGTCTTCGAGCTGATGGCGGACGGCGATGCCTTCAGAGTCGCGAAGCCCGACCGGATCGCTGCCAGCGCCCTTTCGGCCAGTTCCAGGTCGCCGCCGTCGTGCTGTAGTTCGCGCTCGACGACAAAGTCGAACAGGCGGTCGAGGTCGCCTTCGGCCTCGGCCGTCAGCCGGACCCGGAAACTCACTTGCGGGACTTGCTCAGCCGAACACGAGCAGCATCGAGTTTGCGCTGCAGGCCCGCGACCGTGACGTCGACATCGACGTACTGGCCCGTGCGGCGCGCTTCGTCGCGCGACCTCAGCCCGCGAGCAATGAATTCAGCCCGGATGCGCCGCCGCTCCACGTTTGCCCGGACCGACGCTTCGACGAACTCGGACAGCGTCTCGCCCTCGCCCAGCGCCGACTCAACCCCTGGGCTAGCAGTGGCCAAGCCTAACGCTGCGAAAGCCGCCAGATTTGTTAGGATGCTACATAAAGGAAGCCGAAAGCTCCTACGGCTCCGGGAATCCTGACCCACTTGGCGCTGGTGGGGAACACCGTCAGCATGGAAGAGGCGGTGCAGCAACAGCAAGTTGCAGCGGCCTGAACCCTTCTACCTCTGAGAACTATTTTTGATGACGATGTGAAACAAATGGCTAAACGGCAGGTACAATGTTCGAGTTCTAACAAAACTTTGCTTTGCTTTTCCCCGCGGCTGCGCACTTCTGAGTGATACGGCATGGCGGTAGCGTGCTTAAAATACCTGCAAACCTACATCGTATCGAGAAAACTCATCAATCCTATGCCAAGTCGTCAAGCCAAACTCCAAGAAGACACTTACTTTCGGGTGATGCGCATCCTGCAAGAAAACCCCGACCTCACGCAGCGCGAACTGGCAGAAAAACTGGGCATCAGCGTGGGTGGGCTCAATTATTGCCTCAAAGCCTTGATGGACAAGGGCATGGTGAAGATGAAAAACTTTGCCAACGCTAAGAACAAGTTTGGCTACGTCTATGTGCTCACGCCAACGGGTATGGCAGAAAAGGCTGCGATCACGCATCGATTTTTGCAGCGCAAGATGGCCGAGTATGAGGCCTTGCATGCGGAGATTGAGGCCTTAAAGCGTGAGCACGCCGAGGGGCCGGATCCATTTAGCCCGACTTCGACAGTTTGAAGGCCAAGTGGTGGATTTTTATGGAGCTCACTTCAAAACGCTCCATGACAGACTGGTGTAGCTGTCGGTTGCGGTGGGATTTTTAACCCCTAAACTGTCGAAGATGGCACTTCGCTCAGCATCGACGAAGTGGTGGATGATAGTGGCAAAAGCGCCTTGACCCGGCTACACTGACAATGTTCCTACATGATGTAGAACAATTCGGAGAGTTGAATGCAGACTGTCAACATACGCCAACTCAAGACCAATCCCAGCACAGCACTGGCCGCTGCGCGGGCCGATGACATGGTCGTTGTCATGAACCGTGACCACCCGCAGGCACTGTTGGTGGATCTGGAGCGGTTGGGTGTACCCGACTTGCCTGCTGTGCGTGTGGCATTGGCGGTGTCGTTGTTTCGCAGCTCAACGGTGTCGGCAGGCTTTGCTGCGCGCATGGCGGGCAAGCCGCTGGCCGAGATGCTGACCCTGCTCTCCAGCCAAGGCATACCACTGACTGGTACTGAAAAAGCTAGCGCCGATGAGGCCCTTGCAGAAATGCGCGCCGCCCGCGACTGGCTGGCCAAGCCTGCTTCTTGACTCAACGTGTCGTCATCGCCGATGCGGGTCCGCTCATTGCCCTGGCTCGCATTGAGGCGCTTTATTTGCTGCGCCAATTGTTTGGCCGTGTGTGCATCACCACGACGGTACGCGATGAAATCTTACCTGCCAAGGCTGCGTTCGCTGACGCCGACTTGCTAGTTCGCATGTTGGCCGAAGGCTGGATCGATGTGGTTGCGCTTGCGCAGACAGATTACCGCCCACTCAACCCGGGTGTTGATGCAGGAGAGGCCAGTTCCATACAACTGGCAAAGTACTGGCGTGAGGCAGGACACGCTGTGCTTTTGGTGATGGATGACCGTGCCGGAAGGCTAGAGGCGAAGCATCTTGGGCTTGCGCTCATCGGCTCAGCCGCTGTCATCGGCCTGGCCAAGACACAAGGCTTGATTCCTGCGGCTCGACCATTGCTGGATCAGATGGTGGCGGCTGGATATTTCATCGGGCGATCTGTCGTCTCTGCCGTGCTCTGCGAACTTGGCGAATAAGACTAACAATGGCCGGCTGATGACTTTTTGCATGTGCCGAATGGCCACCCGGTATGCCGCAGCCTAGCGCAATTTGCAGATTGAATGCGAGGGGGCAGGCAGTGTTTGTTGAGGTATGTTGGGTTTTGCTAATCCTGATATTGGGGTTTAGCGGGCTTCTTTAGATAAAACTAAGATTTCATGAAAATAGCGATTGCTGGTACAGGGTATGTTGGATTATCAAATGGAATCCTCCTGGCTCAACAAAATGAAGTCGTTGCGTTGGACATCGTTCCCGAAAAGGTTGCGCTGCTAAACAAAAAAAGTCGCCGATCGAGGATAAAGAGATCGAAGACTTCTTGGCAAATAAACCGCTGAATTTCCGCGCAACACTGGATAAAGCTGAGGCATACACCGGTGCCGACTTCGTCATCATCGCAACTCCCACCGACTACGACCCCGAGACCAACTATTTCAATACCCGATCCATCGAATCGGTCGTCAAAGACGTGATGGCCGTAAATCCGCGTGCGGTGATGGTCATCAAGTCAACAGTGCCGGTGGGCTTCACCGCCAAGATCAAGGAGGCGTTTGGTACGCAAAACCTGATCTTCTCACCCGAGTTCTTGCGTGAAGGAAAGGCGCTGCATGACAACCTGTACCCCAGTCGCATCATCGTCGGGGAAGAGTCAGGGCGCGCTGAAGCCCTCGCCAAACTGCTGCGACAGGGTGCTATCAAGCAAGATATCCCCACCCTTTTGACCGACAGCTCCGAGGCAGAAGCTATTAAGCTTTTTGCCAACACATACTTGGCCATGCGCGTTGCCTACTTCAACGAGCTGGATACCTACGCCGCTTCCCATGGCCTGGACACTCGCCAGATCATCGATGGCGTCTGCTTAGACCCGCGCATCGGGACACATTACAACAATCCCAGCTTTGGTTACGGTGGCTACTGTTTGCCCAAAGACACCAAACAGCTACTGGCCAATTACCAAGATGTGCCCCAAACCCTCATACAAGCAGTCGTAAGCGCCAATACCACCCGAAAAGACTTTGTGGCCAACCAGGTGTTGCAACTGGCTGAAGCTCAATCCCAAAAAACAGGTATCCGGAAGCCATTCGATATCTTCAACACGCAAAGAAATCAATTCAGAACGCCTGCGCATCGAGTCGTAGGCAACCATAAGCAATGCGCGATCTCGCAATCCGTGAAGGTCATCCCCGCAAGCAGCCAATAACCTATTGAGCAATGTTCTGGTGATAGGGTAAGCCTGATCGAACCGAGTGCCCAGTTGTCGGTAGATTTTTCGCTGAATGATTCTGACCTCGGAATGTTTAGTCGGATCCTCCAATGAGGATAGCCGGTGGATGGCGCTGATGGATGAGACTTTTCTGCGGATGGTTGATGATTTGATCCCTTGAAGTATGGTCTGCATCAAAAATTCCCCCACCGTCTTGGGTTCCGCTGGTAAGGCGCAGTCGCCTGTTTTGTCGCAATAGGCGATAAATTCCAACATATCCGCCTTGTATGCCCGTAGAGTGTTTGGGGCGTAAGCGCCGTCTAAATGTTTTAGAAGTGTTCGAAGTTGTTCTAGGTAAGTATCATTCATATATTGCAACCATTTAAATTGATCTTTAAGAGATCATAAACGATATTTAAAATGATTTCAACTGGGCAAGTTCGTGCTGCTAGAGCCTTTCTGCGATGGCGAGCTCAAGATTTGGCTGACGCATCTGGTGTTGGTGTTGCGACAATTCGTCGCATGGAGATTTTCGATGGTGTTCCTGCAGGACAAATTCGGTCGCTAGCCGCTATCCAATCTGCATTAGAAGCTGCCGGGGTTGAATTCATCGGAACGCCTGACGATATGCCAGGGGTTCGTCTAAAGACCTCAGTTGTTCCAGTAAAGAAAATACAAGCTAAGGGCAGCAGGTGATATGTCCAGCAAGAAAGTAACCTCAGACAGAGCAGTGCAGGTGATTTCATCGCCGATCACTGAGATTTTGGGGACTACACCTGCCCTGCCAGGCGAGTCACAGGAGGTCTATCAGCAAGGGCTTCTGGCAACGATTCAGGAACTCAATGCCGTAACACCCCTACAGATCTACCTTGCAGAAAAAATCTATGAATGCCTGTGGTGGATGCGCCGCTACGAAAATCAAAAGCGCGCCACCTTGATTCATTCCATGGCCGTTATCTTGGAAACGGACAAATACGCAAGAGGCGTATCTGATCTCCAGGCTTCGGTGATGGACGCGCTCTACGCCAATCGCATCGACGATGAGTTCAATGAACCGTTGGGCGAGCACAACCTGACAATGGAAACGCTGACACAAAAGGCTATGGCTAATTGCCGATCTGTTTTTGAAAACCTCGACCAGATGATTGCGCTGAATGCAAAGACGCTGGCAGGTTTTCAGGCTTCATACGAGGTGGTAGTCAATCGCAAGGTGAACGCCGAGCGGTTGCGTTTGCAAAACGCACTCATGCAAAGAGACCTTGGAGCCATCGAAAACGAGCCCGCTCCAACCGAGCCATCTAATGGCAACAAAGACAAGCGCTCAAAAGCATCAGGCGAATAGGCGCAACGCGCTTAGGTCCACTGGTCCGAAATCCTCAGGCGGCAAGCGCCGCTCATCAAAAAATGCTCGAATGCACGGCCTATCTGTTATTGATTCGTTGGTTATATCAGATCCGCTTTTGACTGAGTTGTCTGAGTTGATTTCGCTAGAAGGTGTAGATAATTTTTGGGCCCAGGAGATCGTCAACAGAATAGTCAGCTACGAAAGAAATCAAGCCTACCAACGGATGCTTTTCTCAGAGTCGGAGCTACCAAAGCGAACCGCGACTGCTGTTCACGAGGGCATGCGAAATTCGTTTGGTACAGAGCTTGATTTGATGGCCGATTTTCTTGACGATCAGCGCTATTTGGTAGGTCGGGTCAAGAAAAGCGATTTGAATTTCGTGATCAACATGCAGCATAAGATGATGAAGTTGACTCTCCGGCAGATCAAGCGGCAAGAGGTCGAGCATGCCAAGCGGGTGCGCAATTCGGTCAGGTACCTTAAGCGATCAAGCAATCAGCTTATCAAGTCGTTCAAGGGCTTGCGGTCAGCATGATCAGATAAGTTTTTGAAATTTACATAACGAACCCAATTTCTCAGCGCCTGCTGCCATCAGAGGGTAGAAAAGGGTGGTGAAGCCGAGTCCCGATATGGGGCTTCAGCGGTGTCCCGCTAAATCCCCCTATCGGGCTTTTTCCAGTATAGGCTACCAATGCCCTACTCCCAATAGCCGGCCACTGTTGGAAGCAGCCTTCCAATGAGCGCTCATCCAGCAGCGATGACCTTGGAGGTGAGCAATTGAAAATGCTTGCGCAGCGCGTCGTGTCGTCAAGGCCTTGAACCGTCCCGCTTGTATGTCATCAAGCCCTACTTTCACAGCCGTGCGCAGAGCGTGCAGGCGAGTTGCATCCTGTAGCTGCCGTTGCTCGAGCAGTCCAAGCCCCTTGCGCGTTCGCCGCCCCGCCAGCAGGCTGCCGGTTGCCTGCAACTTTAGGTCACTCATTTAGTAGTGGTAGCGTAATTGTGCGATGAGTAAGGCATCACCATCTACGCGGTAAACCATTCGATGTTCATCCGTAAT
>Ga0209358_10002520_pt1 | contig 13883 bp, 13 predicted proteins | sample LauGreFa1BDMLBSN_2_FD_187574 | JGI IMG/M metagenome (GOLD analysis project Ga0209358, IMG submission 187574) | Freshwater lake microbial communities from Lake Michigan, USA - Fa13.BD.MLB.SN (SPAdes) (version 2) | ecosystem: Environmental > Aquatic > Freshwater > Lake | place: Lake Michigan, USA... | reverse complement strand
CAGATGTTTGGAAGCAGCTGGAACTGGTTGAATTTCTGGACCTTAACCGCTATGCTGAGCTTGGTTTTGGCTTTGATGAATATCTTGCCTATTCCCGCGTTGGATGGTGGACATGTGATGTTCTTATTGTACGAAATCATCGCCCGCCGACCCGTGTCTGACAAGGTTTTGTATGTGGGACAAATCATTGGTATGGTTTTCTTATTGTCATTGGTGGCCTTTACTTTCTGGGTCGATATCGCCCGCGCTTTAGGGATTTAATATGAGTAACCCATTTGCATTCTTTGGTTTGACGCCCAGTCTTAACATTGATGCAAAATCGTTGCGAAAATTGTATCTAGACATACAACGCGGAGCGCATCCAGATCTCGTTTCTTCGGATAGCGATGCCGTTGTAATTTCAGAACAGGCCAACGCCCATTATCGTACTTTGTCGAACCCACTCACTTTGGTAAAATCCTTTTTGGATGTGGTTGGGAATATGCAATGGAATGAAAATCAATTGCCAAAAGATTTCCTCATGGAAATGATGGATTTGAGCGATGCCATTGAAGAAATGAATCGAGCTGATGATGCGTCGATGAACAATGTTGAACAGCAGTTGCAAGTCTATTTTGATGCATTAACCGTTGATTTTAAGCACTTATCATCCCAAGTTGAACCCAATATAGATTCTCTTGGTATATGGTATCAGAAGAGTCAGTATCTCAGTCGATTGCGCAAAAATTTTGAAGGAATCGTTGAGATTTGATGTACTCCTTGTAATTTTACCCTGTAAAGCACCATGTCTACACGCACAGCTCTCAAAACACATAGTGAAATTCGCTTGGTTTTTCAACGTATGGCCTGTGAAATTGCCGAGGCATTTTCCGATGAAACCGATTTGTATTTTGTAGCGATCAATGCGCGTGGAATGGCCATCGCCCTGGAGTTGAATCATGAATTAGACCGCATACAGCCCAATTGTAATGTGTCTTTGGGTAATATTCACGTGGCTGATGATTATCGCTGGGAAGGCGTTGTTCCCAATATGGTGGCGTTGACAACACCTGTTATCCTGATTGACGATGTAATTCACTCTGGTGGTACTGCGATGCAAGTATTGGTGGATTTGTATGAACATGGATTCGATACCATTCGCACGGCCTTTCTTGCAGAACGCGAGCATCGCAATTACCCCATTCGGGCCGATTTTGTGGGGGTTTCAATAGCCACAACGCTGCAAGAGCATGTATTTTTTAGCAACGAAAATCCGAGTGATTTGCAGTTGTATCTCATTTAAAGTATCAATATATACCACACATTGATTCATTTAATTGTCAATCTAAAACAACCTCAAAGGTTGTGTGTTATTTTTGAATAGATGAAGCGCCTACTATTTCTGCTGTGTTTTGCCTTGTTGCACGTTGTAGTGCTCAATGCTACGCACATAGTGGGAGGAGAGGTAACCTATAAATACTTAGGAAGTAATCAGTACAAAATTAGATTGGATCTATACATCGATTGTCAAAATGGTAATCCACAAGCCATTTCATCAGATGCCACAGCGTACATTGGGGTGTTCAACGGTCAAACCCGCAACATGATTGGTGGTTACCCCAAGTTGATTAGTCGCCAAGGACCCAAAAGGGTTGTAAAGACCAACTACAACTGTATCGTTAAAGCCCCTAATGCTTGTGTAGATCAATACTGGTACGAAGCCACTTTTACCTTGCCTCCCATAACCGGTGGTTATTATGTGTCGTTTCAGCGATGCTGTAGAAATGGTACCATTGATAATTTGATTGATCCCGGAGGTACTGGAGCCAATTATTGGACATTCATTCCCGATGTAAGAACCCTATCGAACAGAAAAGAGAATAATTCGGCGGTGTTTAAAGAATTGCCCCCAAACTTTTTGTGTACAAATACACCGCTAAAATTTGACCACAGTGCCACAGACGACGATGGGGATAGTTTGGTGTACGAATTGTTCCGCCCATTCACAGGTGGTACATCGAACATGCCAAGGCCTGATCAAGGTGGAAATGGGGATTTGCAGCAACCGCCATTCTCTCAAATTTCTTGGACCTCTGGTTATCGCGATACCTACCAAATTGATGGTAATCCGCCATTGACGATCGATAAAAGTACTGGATTTATGACGTTGACACCCACACGTACGGGACAGTTCGTTATTGGGATTATCGTAAAGGAATATAGAAACGGACAATTGATATCTTCGACTAGGAGGGATTATCAATTCAATGTACAGAGCTGCGTGATTGATGTTGTGGCATCCTATTTTGTGCCGACGTTTATTTGTGGTTACCAATATAGGTTTCAAAATAAGAGTTCTTCGGCTCAGCGATATCATTGGGATTTTGGCGTGGATACATCAACCCGCGATACCTCGAATTTGGGTAGTCCGAGCTTTACATTTCCGCACGCGGGGAAATTCAAGGTGAAATTGTTTGCCTACAAAAACAAGTGTTTGGATAGCTTTATTGCCTATGTAACGGTGGTAGAGCCGCTGAAACCCAAGTTGCCCGTGGATACCATTATTTGTCCAGGCGGCCGCGTAACACTCAAATCAAACATTACTGCAGAAGCCTACAAATGGAGTACCGGTGGAACAAAAGACACCATGAGTACCGGTAAAGAAGGATGGGTTTGGTTGGATGTTTTTAGCAAAGTTTGCTCTTGGAGGGATTCGATGCGAATTACCATTGATCGGAATGTGGTATCGGCTTTTGGCGATACGGTTTATTGCAGTGATGAGACTTTTAATCGTGTTATTGGGGCACTGCCAGGAATGGCGAAATATACTTGGAGTACAGGTGAAACAACCCAAGGCATTGCGGTTACAAAGCCAGGGAAATATTATGTCATCGGAGAAACCCCCAATTTCTGTAAGTCGAAAGATTCTGTAACAGTGAGTCAGTATTCCCCTGTTCAGGCCGCGGTGAATGATACTGTGGTTTGTCCGGGTGTTTCCGTGAATTTTGATGCCAATGTGAATATCAGTGGAAATACATCCGTATTGTGGAGCAATGGTGCCACAACCAAAGTAGCCGCGATAACAAATCCTGGTCAGCATTGGTTGAAAATTACTGTGGGCTTGTGTTCGGATAGGGATACATTCCAGCTTAAGAATTTCCCGTATGAGTTTGATCTTGGCAGAGATTTGCGTTTTTGCGACAAAATCGATACCACATTGAATATTGGCTTGGCCGGAGCCAGTCGCATAGTATGGAATAAGGAAGTCATAGGTCGAAGTTATCGTCTCACCGAACCAGGTAAAATTGTGGTTGAGTTGTTTAATTCCTACAACTGTCCAGAGATTGATTCAATTCAAGTAGCGCTTTTTCCAAATCCAGGGTTGAACTTGGGTGGCGATACAACCCTTTGTTTGTCGGAAAATCCCACCTTGGATGCCGGACCGGGAATGATATCCTATTTATGGAATACCGGTGCCACAACCCAGACCATCACGGCATTCGACAGTGGTAACTATTGGGTGAGGATCAAAGATCCCGAGGGGTGTGTTTCATCGGATTCAATCAACATGAAAAAACGCAAAGACTTGTTCCCATCAAACATCTTTATGCCCAATGCGTTCACGCCCAATGGCGATGGTAGAAACGATTTATATCCCCTGAATCAATACAAAGTAAAGGGCGCTACATACAACATCAAATTGTACAACCGTTGGGGCGAGAAAATCATGGAATTGGAAAGTCCTGATATCAATTGGGATGGCAATGTCAATGGAAAGCCGGCACCGGAAGGGGTGTATATATTCATGGCGTATTGGATTGGTTGCGATAACGAAAAGCGATCGCTCCAAGGGAATTTTACCCTACTTCGATAATTACCCTACGGGATTCAGAATTCTACTGCGGGGAATGTTGTAATTTTACAATTCAATATTCCGTATGACACTACAGCTGATTAAAAATGCGAAAATCGTCACTGATAACCACATCCTTGAAGGCGATTTATTGATTGAAGGAGGCAAAATTGCACGCATCGATAAAGACATTTCTGTGGATGGAAACGTTGTTGTCTTTGATGCTGATGGACAGTTTCTTATCCCTGGAGTGATTGATGACCAGGTGCATTTTAGGGAGCCTGGACTTACGCATAAGGCGAATATACATACTGAGAGTAGGGCAGCATTGGTTGGGGGTACAACATCGTTCATGGAAATGCCCAATGTAAATCCGCAAACCGTGACCAATGTCTTGTTAGAAGAAAAGTATGGCTTAGGCGCAAACTCCTCTGCGGTGAATTATTCTTTCTATCTCGGTGGAACCAACGACAATTTGGAAGAAATTAAACGGGTAAATCCAAGAAACGTTTGCGGAGTTAAGATTTTTATGGGTAGCAGTACGGGTAACATGTTGGTAGACCAAGAAGAGGCATTGAACGGTTTGTTCGCTCATTCGCCAATCTTGATTGCCACACACTGTGAATCAGAGAGTCGCGTGAAACAAAGATATGCAGATGCGTTGGCCAAATTTGGCGATGACATTCCACCGCGTGAACATCCCGTGATTCGCGACGCAGAAGCTTGTTATTTGTCTTCCTCGTTTGCCATTGAATTGGCGAAAAAACACAATACCCGATTACATATCTTACACATCACATCGGAAAAAGAAACGGATTTATTCAGAAACGATATCCCATTGGTAGAAAAGCGCATTACCGCAGAGGTTTGCGTACATCATTTGCATTTTTCAGAGGCCGATTATGAAACTTTGGGTCACTTGATTAAATGTAATCCAGCGGTGAAAACGGCTCAAGACAGGGAGGCCCTTTGGAAAGCCCTATTAGACGATCGTTTTGATGTGATTGCCACTGATCACGCGCCACACACTTGGGAGGAAAAACAAAATTTATATCCAACTTCGCCATCAGGATTGCCGCTGGTGCAACACGCACTTTCACTCATGATGGATTATGTGGTTGAAGGCAAATTGAGCATCGAAAAAATGGTTGAAAAAATGTGTCACAACCCCGCAATTTTGTATCAGATTGAAGGTCGTGGATTTTTGAGAGAAGGATATGCTGCTGATTTGGTGTTGCTAAAGGAAAATCACAACCCAGTAACAAAATCAGATTTGTTGTATAAGTGCGGATGGTCCCCGTTGGAAGGGCATACGTTTAAATATGCGCCATCGAAAGTTTGGGTCAACGGTACACTGAGTTACAATGAGGGTGTGATTGGGGAATTGAATCCACAACGACTCTTGTTTGTCCGCTGAGTGGGATCGCATAGAGCGATTACATCATTTTTGAACGCTTTACAAAAAATGCCGTTAGGGTTTGTTCGATGGGTTTGGACACATCTGCCAAGTGATGATCGATGCCCAATTGAAGACATTGTTGTGTAATCATCGATTGTCGCTCCTGTTCGAATTTGAGGTAGTGATCTTGAATTTCATCAGGTTGCAGTTTGATGCGTGCATCCGTTTCTAAATCGATGAATTGAACTGGGCGATTGCCCAATTCTAATAGCATTTCATGTTGGGCGTGATGAATTTGGAGCAAGAGGATTTCGCACTTTTGAAAGCGAAGCATGGCCATGTGTTTCCAAAATGAGGCCTCGGCTGCCGCCTCGGCCGGATCCCACAACAAATCACTTAAAATAACCACCAAATGCCGGCGACCAACCTGTAACACCGCACTCTCCATGCCCTGTTGGGTCGTGTTCGTTTGAGTAAGGGTTGCTTCAACTTTGGAGTTCCACTGCCAGTAAGATCCCAATACCCCAATCTGCTGCTGTAAATGGCCCCGAGTACTCTTGATGGGCGAGCGGTAACTGAATCCCTGTTCGTTGTATAAACCCAGAGAAAAACCATCCTTTTGCTGCTGTAGGATATGTGCCACAACCCCGGCACCCAATACCCCCATTTTCAACTTTAAACCTTGCTCTATGGGGTAATGCATGCTTTTGGACACATCCACCCACAAATGGGCTTTTAAGTTGGTTTCCTCATCAAATTGCTTGATGTACTTTTTGTCTGTCCGCGCCAACAATTTCCAATCGATGTTTTTGACACTCTCACCAGGATTATACGGTCGGTGTTCGGCAAATTCAACCGAAAATCCCCGAAACGGACTTTTGTGCATCCCAGCAATGAATCCTTCCTTGGCTTTTTGGGCCAATAATTCAAAGTTGGTGAAAGATTGAATTTCTTCGAGTAGCACGGTGTGTTAATGAACAAAAAAGGCCGGCGAGCCAATGAATCCTTCCTTGGCTTTTTGGGCCAATAATTCAAAGTTGGTGAATGATTGTATTTCTTCGAGTAGCACGGTGTGTTAATGAACAAAAAAGGCCGGCGAGCCGGCCTTTTTTTCAAGCGTTGAATGATTACAATTGTGCATCAATCTTCGATGCGATGTTCTGCTTAGGAACAGCACCTACGATCTTGTCAACCAATTGACCATTTTTGAAAATCAACAAGGTAGGAATACTGCGTACACCGTAGTTCATGGAAATGTCGGGATTCTCGTCCACATTCAATTTTCCAATTACCGCTTTGCCTGCATATTCGTTGGATAATTCATCCACCATCGGACCGATCATGCGGCAAGGACCACACCATTCTGCCCAGAAATCTACCAATACGGGTTTGTCTGATTGCAAAACAACTTCATTGAAATTGCTGCTTGTAAATTTTTCTGCCATTGTATTGTTTTTTATTAGTTCAAATTTAAGTTTTTCTCTTCGCTTATGCGATAATTTCTTTGTTTCTCGCAACCCCTATGCCAAACAAAGCATAGTCGTAATAAACAGGGTCCTGAGGACGAAATGCACGCAATCTGTCGGTCAGTTCGCAGCAACTCTGCCAATCTGACTTATTGCGCTGCAGCAATCCCAACTCTTGGGCAACGCGTTCAACATGTACATCTAGCGGACACATCAACACCGCCGGAGATACTTTGCGCCAGATCCCAAAATCAACAGGGGAGTGGGGTCTTATCATCCACCTGAAATACATGTTCAATCGCTTACATGCACTGCCTTTTGCTGGTGATGCCAAATGTTTGTCGGTTCGTTTCTCATGCGGAAATGCTTGCCATTGCTGTTGAAATGAGGTCAATGCACAAAAAACTTGATCCCCAATTGGCGCCTCGAGAACAACCTTGCTAAAGAACAAATCCTCCAAACTCGGCGCCCCCGAATACCACTGTCGGAAAAACCGAATCATCGATATCACGTCCTCACCGTTCAAAGTACGATGCACAAACGACCTCAACCGCTGCAAATCGCTTTCCTCATGCTGCATCACAAAATCATAAGGCGCATCATCCATCAGTAACATCAATTTTTGTGCACTGTTGATGATGGTCTTCCGCTGTCCCCATGCCATAATCGCAGCGAAAAAGCCAGCCAATTCAATGTCCTGCAAACGACTATATCGATGCGGAATCTGTACCGGATCGTGGGGGATAAACGCATTTTCCTCCACCTCTTTGGCCCAAAAATCGAGCAACTCCTTGATTTCTGAGTCTGTCATAGCCCCGTAAATCGGATCAAACCTTTGCCAAAGCGCCTTCTAGGTCAGCGATCAAATCATCCACGTGCTCAATGCCCACACTTAAACGGATTAAACTGTCTTTCAAACCGTTAGCCTCGCGCTCAGCCTTCGGGATACTGGCATGCGTCATCGTTGCTGGATGACCTACCAAGCTTTCCACACCGCCCAAACTCTCAGCCAATGCGAACAACTGGGTGGATTTCAAAAATGTCAATGCCTTCTCAATGGCGTCGTCTTTCAATGTGAAAGAAATCATCCCGCCAAAATCTTTCATTTGTTTCTTAGCCACTGCATGGTTGGGATGACTTTCAAAGCCAGGCCAATAAACTTCACCCACTGCGGATGTGCAAGGTTTTGATACCGCGAAGGGTTAAGAAACAGTCCATCGGACCGGGAGTAGCGCCACAAGAATTCTGAATAAAGGCCAAACGATCGCGCAATTCGTCGCTGGAAGTGCACAATACGCCCATCACCACATCGCTGTGACCGTTGATATATTTGGTGGCTGAGTGCATCACAATGTCAGCACCCATTTTCGCTGGATTCTGCAAGTAGGGCGATGCAAAAGTGTTATCGACCACCACAATGCTGCCAAACTCATGACCGATTTGAATCATGAGCTCGATGTCGATAATGCGCAACAAAGGATTTGTAGGCGTTTCAACCCAAACCATTTTTGTTTTCTCATTCATAACCGCGCGAACGGCTGATTCATCGCTCATATCCACGAAGTGAAACTTGATGCCATACTGAGCAAAAATCTTCGTAAACAAGCGATAGGTGCCACCATATAAATCGTTGGTACTTACCACTTCATCGCCCGGCGAAAGCAACTTTGCACAAGCGTCAACGGCACCCATACCCGTGCTAAAGCAAAGACCATGGTTGGTACCTTCCAAAGCCGCCAAGTTCTTCTGTAATACATCGCGCGTTGGATTTTGCGTGCGCGCATATTCGTAGCCTTTGTGATCGCCCGGTGCGGCTTGTACGTATGTACTTGTCTGGAAAATGGGCGTCATGATGGCCCCAGTGGTAGGATCAGGCTCGATGCCTGCGTGCAATACCAAGGTTTCTATGTGGTTTGAGTTCATTGTGCGATGCGCTTTTGTCTTTTACAAAGTAACGCTCCACAGACCAAGAATTTACCGTTTCGGTGCGATGTCTTTCAACACTTCTTCCACCACGCGAGGGAAATGGGCCATTTCCAACTCATGGATTTTGTCAGCGACGGCGTGCGCATCATCATTTGGTGAAACAGCACATCGACCTTGAAAAATAGGCGCTCCATCGTCGTACCGTTCGGTAACCCAATGCACAGTAATGCCAGTTTCTGTTTCACGGGCTGCAACCACCGCTTCGTGAACGTGCATACCAAACATCCCTTTACCACCAAATTTTGGCAATAAAGCGGGGTGTAGGTTAATCACGTGCGGGAATCGCTCCAATAAACGCTGGGGAAACAACCAAAGAAATCCTGCCAATACAATCAAATCTGGGGAATATGAAGCCAATAAGTCATCAACGCGATTTCCGGTTTTCCACTCTTCTCGATGGAATAACTCACATGGTACGCCCAATCGATGGGCTCTTTCTAAAACACCGGCGCCTTCGACATTGCAGAAAATCGCAGCAATTGTTACACTGCTACCTGCAAAATGATGAATGATATTCTCGGCATTGCTCCCACTGCCCGATGCAAAAACAACGATTTTCATGATTTTACGTTGCTTTGATGAACCATGATTTCCAACGCGCGCATCAATGTATTCCTCGGTTGATTGGGCGCAAATAAGAATCCATCGATCGCGATACAGCGCTGGTTGGCTTTGTCAATGATGATTTTTCGAATGAATGGACCCCGTCTGTCTGTGTTTAACTCTGTATACCAACCACGCAAGTAGTACACTTTGTTGCGATTTTCAATAACAGAATAAAAAGATTTGGGAAAAATGCCACTGCTGCTCACTTCAACCCAAGTGCCTTCAATGGTCTTTAAATATTTCTGGGTAAAGCGATTGCGGTTCAATACCGCGGAATCCATGACCATGTTTTCTGATGATGACAAGGGGTAGATGTGGGGTAGATGTTCACCATGAGATTGTTGTGGAATTGGCTATTCTCATTGCGCAACCAGACAAAGTCATTTGTGGCTTGAACCAATTTCAAATCCGCATTTAAGAATAAATCAACGTTGTATTTGCCCGCAAGCAAACGGGTAATACTGTCAGAATAACGATTCTGTTCCAAGGCGCCGTGGCGACGTGAAGATTCTTTTGTAACAGAACGGAGTTCAAGCCTGTGCGACTCTGCGCACAAGAAAGCTTGATTTTTTTTAATCCACGGGCCATCCAAATTTTCACCCGCTGAATGGGTATCGTGAATCCATAAAACGACCTGTGGTTTCGCCCAAACGTTGCTTACCCACTGGCAGCTTACATTGTCAATAACAGTATCTTTTAATGAATTTATTCCCTCCCGATGAAAATCACCATCCAATGTCGATTTGGGGTCAATCGCCCATACCAAAGGATTTGCATGCAGGGGTTCGAGTGTTTGTGGATCTTCTTGATCGAGTTGTTTCATGTTATGCAACGCAAAAGTGAACAACGATTCAAAATATTGGGGGTCTTCTTTTTTACGATTTTCTTCAAATCGCACCAAACTGCTATCCGCTAAAAACACGGTAGTAGTGAAAATGTCTTGAATCGAATCTTCCCAATTTTCTGGGTAGAACACGTAAATTTCTGCGGCATTACCGCTCGCAGTATCTAAGTTGCTATGGTCATTGCTTCGGCATCCATATTGAAAGATTCCGCTAAAAGTGAAGAAAATGAACGATAGCCAGAGGCCGAGCCTATTTTTTTGCATGGTTTACTTCAACCCCTGCGGGTTTTTTGAATGATCAAACGCTGTCCTATCTGAATAGAATTGGATCTCAAATGGTTCCATGTTTTGATTTGTGTTACCGTTACACCATGGGTTTTGGCGATGGCACTCAAGGTTTGTCCACGCTTTACAACGTGTACAACACGCAGTGTACCCGATTTTACAGTAGAAACACCCGTTGAACCTGCAACCTGAACGCCTCTCGGCACCGATTTAGGGTACGCATAGGGTGCACGATAATTGGTGGGTACTACATTGTGGTTGTATTTGGCGAAAGCAGCCGCACTATCAAATCGGTCAATAAACTGCATGCTGGCATTGTAAGGCATTAAAATCACACCTCCCTGCGCCATATCGGTGTTTTGATTTAGCAATTCTTGGTTCAATCCCACTAGGTTGTGTTGACTGCCCAAATATTCATTGATCTTGCCCAAATGCATGGTAGAGTCAATCTTTGTAGGTGCCAACACGATGCTTTGGTCGTTATGTGCTGCATTTTTGCCTTTCTCAGTAAAGTTCAACACATAGGCAACGGCTATAAACTTGGGTACATAGTTTTGGGTTTCTTTGGGAAGAAAGGGAAGGACTTCCCAGAAATTGGTTTTGCCACCACTCCTGCGAATGGCTTTTTGTACGTTGCCGGGACCACAGTTGTATGACGCTATGCTCATCAACCAATTGTTGAAAATGGATTGTGAATTGGCAAAATATTCGCAGGCCTTCTGGGTGCTTTCTACGATACTTTTTCGATCATCACAAGGGTAGCCAATGCGCATGCCCATCAATTTGCCGGTGTAGGGCATGAATTGCCACAGACCGGTTGCACCACACCAAGAAACGGCGCTTGGATTCAAGTTGGATTCAATCACCGAAATGTATTTCAATTCAGTGGGCAAACCGTTTTTGTCCAAAATCTCTTCGAAAATGGGGAAGTACAGTTTCATTCGCTCATGGATTTGGTTGAAATATCCCTCGCCATACCCCATGAAATATCGAATGTGTTGTTCCACCATACGGTGGTATTCAAAAGGAATCGTACTGCCAATTTGCGACATCATCGCCTCGAACTCACGACCATTTCTGTACCTGGCTTCATCATGTCCAACCGGACTGTGCGATGGAATATTACCCAATAAAATCTGGGTGAGACTATCGATACGGGAAATATGATTGCCACCTTCAGGATCCAACGGTGCCTGCGCCAACGCAGTGCTCACGATTGCCACCTTCAGGATCCAACGGTGCCTGCGCCAACGCAGTGCTTACGTTGCTTCCCACCAGCAATATCGATAGTATAAACGACCTTATCATAGATTTCAAAATTAACGCAGAATTGTGCGCCTCCATCCATAAGCAAAGACTGAGCCAAAAATTAACCAACAAACAAATGTGTATATTTGTAATAATTGAAGACGCGTTAATCTCAGAAGTATTTGCTATCTTAGAGTTGCTAATAAATTATACACCCAGTGGCATTGTCAAAAAATATCCTATCGCCTGAAAATGAAGCACAGACCTTGGCGCAAGTGCAGAAGTTGAACCTAAAAAACGGCGGCTTGAGCATCGGCATTCCGAAAGAAGTTACCTTCCAAGAAAACAGGGTGCCACTGACACCAGCTGCTGTAGCTTATTTTACATCGAACGGACATTCTATTACCATCGAGTCGGGAGCGGGTAGAAATGCCAATTTTTCGGACATTCAATTCAGCGAGGCCGGTGCACAAATTGTCTATTCCAACAAGGAAGTATACGAATGTGAAACCATCTTGAAAATAGACCCTCCAACATTGGCGGAAATTGAATTGATGAAGCCCGGACAGTTGTTGATTTCTGCATTGCAAATCAATCAGTTGGATTCGGTTTTGTTGCGAAAACTCATGGAAAAGAAAATCAACGCCATGGCCTATGAATATTTGGAAGACGACGGCGGTACCCGTCCTATTATTCGCGCCATGAGTGAGATCGCGGGGACGGCAAGTATTCTTATCGCTGCGGAATACCTCAACAATACCCACGTTGGAAAGGGCGAGTTGCTCGGTGGATTTGCGGGGGTTCCTCCAACACAAGTGGTTGTGATTGGCGCGGGTGCAGTGGGTGAGTTTGCGACCAAAGCAGCTCTCAAAGTATTCGACAATAACATGTACCGACTAAGAAGAATCCAAAAGTCGTTCGGATTTCATTTGTATACATCCACCTTACAGCCACAAGTCATCAAAAGTGCTGTTGCTAGTGCAGATGTCGTGATTGGAGCCCTATCTGGGAATACCGCAAGAAGTCCAATTGTCATTACGGAAGAAATGGTTATGTCGATGCGACCCCATTCCGTTTTGATCGATGTGGCAATCGATCGTGGAGGAAATTTCGAGACATCCGAGGTAACCAACCACGAGAAACCCATATTCCACAAACACGATGTGATACATTACTGTGTGCCCAATATCGCTTCGCGCGTCAGCCGAACCGCCAGTTACACGCTGAGTAACGTATTCACACCCATGCTCGATGAAATGGCACAGTTGGGTGGATTTGGAGAGTTTTTGCGCATGAAAGCCGGCGTACGCAAAGGCACATATCTGTATCGAGGCAGTCTGACCAATAAGAATTTGGCTGATAAATTTTCGATCAAATACCACGACATCGACTTGATGGTGGGACTCTACATGTAATCACAACAAATGGTGATGCAGTTTATTCGCATCAATATGCTGAAAATGGGTTTCTACCCGGCTCGCGTGGGTATCCGTAATCAAAATTTGCCCATAGCCTGAAGCACCAACCATTTCAATCAATCGCTGCGCACGTTGCTCATCGATCTTTTCAAAAATATCATCCAAGAGCAAAATGGGATGATTGTTTGTAACACTTTGGAAATAATTGTATTGTGCAAGTTTTAGGGCGATGATAAAGCTTTTAATCTGTCCTTGTGATCCAAATTTCTTCAATGGAAATTCGCCCAAATTGAACTGTAAATCATCTTTATGAATACCCACCGATGTTCGCTGAGAGGCCATATCCAGGCGGTAAGTGTCCTGCAACAGTGTAGCAAAGTCTCCTGCATGCAAAGGACTTTCGTAAGAGATGCTGGGGTTCTCGGTGCCTTGGCTTAGCGATTGGTAAATGCCCACAAAATGGGAAAGCAAATCATCCACGAAGGCTTTTCTGCGCGCGTATATCAAGAGGCCCGCAGGAATCAACTTGGCATCAAAACTTCCAAGTAAATCCGGGTCAATGTATCGCCCTTGCATCGATTTCAGCAAGGCATTTCGCTGTTCTAATGTCTTTTTGTAAATGCTTAGGTTTTGGAGATAGGCTTTGTCGATCTGACATAAACTCAAATCCACGAATTTCCTGCGATCATCGCTGTTTCCCAAAGCCAATTCAATGTCGTACGGTGTGATAAAAACCGTCTGGATCATCCCAACATGGTCGAGCAGTCGGGGATAGGCCTTGTCATTCTTTTTGATGCTT
>Ga0209358_10002519_pt1 | contig 13889 bp, 19 predicted proteins | sample LauGreFa1BDMLBSN_2_FD_187574 | JGI IMG/M metagenome (GOLD analysis project Ga0209358, IMG submission 187574) | Freshwater lake microbial communities from Lake Michigan, USA - Fa13.BD.MLB.SN (SPAdes) (version 2) | ecosystem: Environmental > Aquatic > Freshwater > Lake | place: Lake Michigan, USA... | reverse complement strand
GGGAATCTCTTTCACCACCAAACGAGACGTTCAGTTATGACTAAAACTGGACAGGGCAAGACAAGGGCTCTGAAGGCCGTACCAGAGGCGAACAGAGATGAACCGAGATTGGACACGGCAATTCTTACGCCAAAGTCTCTGATCGGCTCTCCTACGCCCAGAATCCACTCACGCCTTAACGATTTACCGTCCAAAGGCGACGAGCTGATTGCATTTGCGGAATCTTGCGGTATCGACTTGATGCCCTGGCAACGATTCGTTATACATCACGCCCACAAAATCAAAGATGATCAGAGATGGGCAGCTTCTGAGATCTGCATCGTGGCGGCAAGGCAACAAGGTAAGTCCACGCTCTTATTGATCCGCGCACTGGCCGGACTCTTTCTCTGGAACGAGCCGCTTCAGATTTCATCAGCTCACCGGCTATCGACGGCTCTGGAGTTGTTCCGCCAGATTGTCAAAATTATCGAGACAAATGATTTCTTGAAGAAACAGGTGCAAGTAATCCGATGGGCTCATGGATCCGAAGAGATTGTGACAATTACCGGCAATCGCTACATGGTGCGTGCCAGCAATAACGCAGCTCGTGGAATCAGCCGGCCAGAAGTTGTCTACATGGACGAGCTTTCAGAGATGAAGGATTTAGATGGGTTCGCCAGCTTGCGCTATACCATGATGGCATCGCGAAATCCGCAAGTCTGGACTTTTTCGACTGCCGGTGATCAGGAGTCAGTTGTACTCAATCAGCTACGCGAGCGCGGAATGGCTGCCGCCGTTGGCGGTACGGATTCAATCGTCTATCTGGAATGGTCTGGATACACCGACGACATTACAGACGAAAAGAATTGGATTGCAAGTAATCCAGCATTAGGCCACACAGTCCATGAAGATAACATTCGCGCCGTTCTCAATGATCCGCCGCACGTTGTCCAGCAGGAAGTCTTATGTCGCTGGATCCATCAGAAAGACGCAGTCATTCCGGCGATTTCATGGAAAGAGTGTGAAGATGCCAGCGTAGAGCTAGATGTAGAAAAGACGACTTGGTTCGGACTCGATTTGTCGCCGGATCGTAGAGCAGCCGCATTAGTGGCCGCCCAACGCATTGGCGAGGACAAGTTCGTCGTAAAGCTGCTGCGAACATGGGAAAACTCAGTCTCACTTAATGATCTGGAAATGGCCAATCAAATCGCGGAGCACTTCCGCAAATATCCAGTCGAAGTTATTGCTTACTCAAAAAGAACGGCCACCGCCGTCGCTGGTCGCTTAGTTCCAGCCGGTATTCCGATTATGGACTTCGATGGCCACAATTACGCGACTGCGTGCGATCAACTACTTTCGGCCATTACTTCGAGCAGACTTCGACACTCTGGCAACGAAGAGCTCACAAAACAAATGCTTTCAGCAGTCAGATTGCCTCATGGCGATGGAGGCTGGGTTATAGGACGCAGAGCGTCACAGACCACTGTGTGCGCCAGTGTTGCCACTGCGCTCGCCACATTCTACGCGACACGCCCAGAGACAGAGATAGACATTCTGGTCGGTTAGATGTATAGCCTGGCTTTAGACTTCACGCATGGGTCTATTCTCTCGCACAGTAACGACGACGGCTCCGGCTGCAACATCTGACATTGAAGCGTCTCTGGCTCCAGTAAATGTCACTAGCTCTCTTTACAATATTTACGGCGTCGCCGGAATCACTGCATCGCGTGTTGAATTTATGTCCGTACCAACGTGCGCCAGAGCACGCAACATTATTTCGTCCAGTGTCGCATCAATTCCGCTTCGCGTTCGCACAAAGGCAGATGGCGCACGTGTAGAGCTTGTTCCAAAGGTTATCAATCAACCGGATCCACGCGTTCCAGGATTCGCAACGTATGCCTGGCTGGCAGAAGATTTGCTTCTCTATGGTTACGGATATATGCGCATTCTTGAATTATATGCAGACACGTATCGCATCAGAAGCGCGGAACGCATTGATCCAACACGCGTCACAATTAAAACAAATGCAAATGGAACAGAGATTGAGTATTACTGCGTAGATTCGATTCCAGTGCCATACGACGGCGTTGGAAGCCTTGCAGTGTTCTACGGCGTCGATGAGGGCATTCTCAATCGTGCCGGTCGCACAATTAAAGCTGGTGCAGAATTAGAACGCGCTGCCGTTATGTACGCACGCGAGCCAGTTCCAACAATGGTCTTGAAATCTAATGGCACTGCACTTCCAGCAGATCGCATTGCAAAGCTTCTCGAATCTTGGGGGCAAGCTCGTCGCAATCGCTCAACTGCATTCTTGAATGCTGATGTTGAATTGCAGACTTTAGGATTCGACCCAGAAAAGCTGCAACTTAATCAAGCTAGATCTTACGTGGCGACAGAATTAGCAAGATGCACAGGCATTCCGGCGTATTACGTTGATGCAGAATCAGGATCAAGTATGACGTACTCTAACGCTCAACTGGCGCGTCAATCTTTGCTCGATTTCTCGCTTCGCCCAATTATGACGGCGATAGAAGAACGTCTTTCAATGACTGGAATGGCAAATGATTTCGTTCCAGCATCACAAGAAGTTAAATTCGATCTAGATGATTACTTGCGCGGATCAGCAAAAGAGCGCGCAGACGTTTACAAGATTCTCTACGACATCGGAGCTCTTACTTCCGATGAAATCCGACTAGAAGAGGAAATGATCCGATGAAAGAAACAAAGCCAACTCCGATGAATCTAGATTTCTCAATCAAAGTCACGGCAACAGACTTTCCTAAGCGCGAAATCTCTGGACGCATCGTTACCTGGAACGAAGAGGGCTCTACATCAGCCGGCTCAACTATGTTCAAGCCTGGCTCCATTACTTTCGCCAATACTACGAAATTGCTACTTGAGCATCGCCGTGAATCTCCAATTGGATTTCTTAAGAGCTACAAAGTCACTGACGATGGCATCGACGCAACATTCTCTATTGGCAACACAACCGCCGGCAACGATTCTCTAGTCGAGGCATCTTCCGGATTGCGCGATGGATTTAGCGTTGGAGTTCTAGCTGAAAGATATAAAAACGTTGATGGCGTTCTAGTAATTAGCGCAAGCGCGCTGAAAGAAGTCTCACTTGTCACAGATCCGGCCATCGCATCAGCGAAGGTTGCAGTCGCAGCTAGTGAGCCAGAAGATTCTGAATCCGTCGTGGAAACAGAAGAACAAACTACCAAAGGAGAAAACGAAGTGGAAACAACTCCAACCGTTACAGAAGCACCAGCCGAAACGGTTGAGGCTTCCAAAGTCGTACAGGCCGAGGCAGCTCGTCCGCTCTATTTCACATCACCACGATCACCAATTACAACACCAGGCGCATACCTTGAGCACACAATCAAGGCAGGACTTGGCAACGAAGATTCTCGCCAATACATCAAGGCAGCAGATGACAGCTTTTCCACTAATCCAGCGATGTCGCCGGTTTCTTATGTTCGCGACGTTGCACAAAACACAAACGCAGACCGTCCAGTAATTGACGCATGCGGTGGAACACGTCCATTGAGCAGCTATGGAATGACAGTGTCAATTCCTAAAATCACTGCAAATTCGACTGCTGCAACAGTGGCAGAAGGCGGAGATCCAACAGGAACAACTGCAATCACTTCAGCTTACGTCAATGCGACAGTAATCAAGAAGGCCGGATTCCAGCGCTACTCAGTAGAATTGCTAGATCGTTCAGATCCAAGCTTCTATGAAATTATGTTGGCAAATCTTCGCGATGCGTATGCTCAGGCAACTGATCAGTATGTAATTGCTCAGATTACTGCTGGCGGAACTCAAGCTACTGCAACTGCTGCCGATTCAGCCGGATTAATTTCATTCGTATCAACAGAATCACCAGCCGCATACACTGCAACAAAGCGCACTGCAAAGGCATTCGTTTCAGGTACTTCCATCTGGGCAACGCTTCTCGGCGCAACTGATACAACAGGACGTCCAATCTACAACGCTGGAAATCCTATGAACAACGCCGGATCTGCGGTTCCAACATCAATTCGCGGAAACGTTCTTGGACTTGATTACTATGTAGATCCAAACATGGTTAGCACTTCAATCGATGAATCAGCATTCATCATCGAGCCACGTTCAATCGAAATCTTCGAATCTCCATCTTTAACATTGGCAACTAACGTTCCAACAACTGGAGAAATTGAGATCATGCTCTACGGTTACATCGCAGCTCAGGCCGTCTTTGCAGGTGGCCTACGTCGCTTTAACCTAACCTAAGCAAACTAATCATGGGCTAGGTGCGCTCCCGTATCTAGCCCAGCAGCTCACGAAAGGGAACAGAGATGCCAGCAATTATTACAGTCGCCAGTCTTAGGACAGTGCTCGGCGTCTCTGTTTCTCTTTATTCTGATGCTTATCTTGAAGGAATTATTGATTCTGCTGAGCAGGTAATTCTGCCGCTATTGACTGCCAATCAAAATTCAGTCGCCGCCGTTTATCTTCAAAACAATGTCGCCTATTACATCACTCAGAAGCCAAATACATTCGTCGCTGGTCAAAGTGTTGTGATTACAGGCTGCGTTCCATCTACATTCAACGGAACAAAGACAGTCACATCAAATTACTATGATCCATTTCCTTATCTTCCTTTCGCTTATCCGGCTCCTTATTTCTATTTCACATGCGCGCTCACAAATGCCGACATTGATTTCCGTCCAGTAATTCCTGGCGGTGTGGCTTACCTATCTGGGGCAGACGCGGCCACGCTTTACGCGAATACCGACGCAGTCGAGACGGCGGTCACAATCGTCAGCGTTGAGATATTCCAAAGCGTGGTCGCACCAGGTGGACAGATTGAAGGCGTAGATTTTCAGCCGTCGCCATTTCGTATGGGGCGTTCACTCCAAAATCGCGTCATTGGTCTCTTAGGTAATTACATTGACGTCTCAACAATGGCCATGTAAATGCCTACTCCAACGTCAATCGCGGCCAATATCCGAGGCACACTTGCAACCGCACTTGGATCAGTAGCTGCATCAGTTTATTCAACCGTACCAGAGGCCGTCATTCCACCAGCTTGCGTTATTGTTCCAGACGCACCTTATTTAGAAACGACGACAATCGGTAAAAGTACGGTACGCGTGAAAGTCAATTTGGTTGTCAGTGCCGCCGTTGCATATAACAACAACGCCGGAGCACTCGATAATCTTGAACAGTTAGTCATAAGCATCATGCAAGCGATGCCAACTGGATACGTTGTCGGAGACGTTCAACAACCGACAATCCAATCAGTGGGAGCATCGAATCTATTAGTGGCGGATCTCGCGGTCAGCACTTACTACACTCAAGAAACTATCTAAGGAGACAAAGAAATGCCAACAACAATAGTCACCGGTCGCGACATAGTATTCACGCTTGCCACCGTTAATTATGACGCTCAGACAACTTCAGTCACTCTCGTCAATGCGCCAGTTATTACTACATATCAGACACTTGATGGAAAAGCTTATAAGCATATTGATGATCAATGGACACTTAACATCTCACTTCTTGCAGATTGGGGCGCAACCGGATCACTCTTTGAAGCGATGTGGACTGCGTTTACTTCTGCTCCAAATACTGCCCTGGCTTTTACTCTGCTCACTGCAACAGGCGCGTCATTTGCTGGCACTGCTTTCCCAGTAGCTCCAACTGCTGGCGGCACTGCACCAGATGCACAAACTGACACATGGTCAATGCTCTGCGCATCAACACCAGTCATAACAATCAGCTAATCGAAAGAGAAACGGGAGCAAATAATGAGACTACCAATCACCATCGAATACACGAACGGCGAATTCGGCACATACACGGCGCAGCCGCCAGAGTGGGCTAAATGGGAACAAAAGACAGGCAACACAATCTCGCAGGCGCAGGAGAAGATTGGAATTTCTGATCTTCTCTTCCTTGCGTGGAATGCTATGAAACGTGAAGCTGCTGGCAAGCCCATTAAAGGATATGAAATCTGGTGTGAAACAGTGGCCGACGTGTCAGTCGGTGACGTTCTCCCAAAAGTTACGCCGCCGGAAGCGTAAATCGCATACTCGTCGAAATAGCAATAGCGACGGGAATACCGATGAGCGAATGGACGACGGCGGAGCAGATTTATACGGCTTTCGAGATATTGGAGAAACGGAATGGCGTTTAAGGCGACGAAAGGTCAAGGAACCTTTCGCATTGAAGTCGAGCCTTATGCGCTAAAGAATCTGATTTCAACACTCAATCTCTTAGACAAAGAAACGCAGGGTCGAGTCAGAGATGCAGCTCAGCCGCTATCTAAACGACTGGCTGGCCAGATTATGATGTTCGGACATGGCTCACCTACTCCACAGACAAAGCTTGTCTTGCAATCAATTGTCACTCCACGCGATCGATTGATTCGCGTCGATATTGGTGGGCCAAAAAAAGTCGGCCGAGCCTATGGTGGACGACCAAGTAAAAGCGGCAAAGGCGCAAAGGTTGGACGCACTCAAGCTCCAGCCGGCGCACTTCTTTGGGGCTCAGAATATGGATCTCGTCCAGGCATTGATAGAGCAGGGCGCAAATACACAAACCGATTCAAGGTTCCATATAATCGCGAAGGATATTGGTTGAATAAAAGCGTGGACTTCTACACTCCAGTCGTTGCGCAGGAGTATATTTCAATCGTTCAAGGAATCATCAACGATTTGGGGCTCAAATAATGGCAGGCATTCCAAAGGTAAAGATAACCTTCGATGCTGACTTTGATGATCTCAAAAAAGGCATAAAAGGATCACAGGCAGAAGTCGAGACTTTCGCCGACAAGGTCGGAGACTTTGGTAAAAAAGCCTCAATTGCTTTCGCTGCTGCGGCTGCTGCTGCGGCTGCCTATGCAATCAAAATCGGAATCGACGGCGTCAAAGCTGCAATCGAAGATGAAGCATCACAAAACAAACTGGCCAACGCTTTAGAAAACGCCACAGGTGCAACAAAGGCACAGATAGCGGCTACTGAAGATCAGATTCTTAAGATGTCTTTGGCTACTGGCGTTTCAGATGACAAACTTCGTCCAGCTTTGCAGCGATTAGCAATTTCTACTGGAGATATTACAAAGGCGCAAGATCTTCTCTCCGTTGCCCTTGATGTCGCTACGGCAACTGGAAAGCCGCTTGAGACTGTCGCGAATGCAATCGGTAAGGCCTACGATGGAAATACTGCCGCGCTTGGAAAATTAGGAATAGGTCTTTCAGCAGCAGAGCTCAAAACAATGACCTTCACAGATGTCCAACAAAAATTGACAGATTTATTTGGTGGAGCTGCTGCTAAGAATGCAGAAACTTATCAGGGCAAAATTGCAATCTTGAAAGTCAGTTTCGATGAAGCAAAAGAAACTATTGGTCAAGGCTTGTTGCCAATGGTCACGTCATTGATTGATTACATCAACGACAACGTTCTACCAGCATTTAATGCTTTCGCTTTAGGATTTAGCGGCAAAGGAAAATTAAAAGACGGAATGACAACAACTCAGACGGCTGCATTTGGTTTCGGAGAAACAGTCAAAAGTCTTACCGTTTCGCTTGGAAAAATGTTTACCGTGTTTAATAGCGAATCGAACACAGGTCAAAGCTCAGGCTTAGGAAAGATGATTGGTTGGCTCAATACAATCATCGCAGCTTTGGACAAGGTCGTGAAGTTTGCTTCAGTCACTTTAGGTTTATTGGGTGCGATGACTGATCCAAGTAAGTGGGGCATGTCCGGTTCTGAATTAGGTGCAGAATTAGCAGCGAAAGCTGGAATCACTCAATCATTTGCCACATCAGGCGCGCCAGGTGCGATTCGCAGTGGTGGATCATCATCAGTGCCAGTAGTAGTCATTCCTTCAGCCGGAGGAGGCGGAGGCGGTGGCGGTGGCGGTGGCGGTGGAATTGCGTCAGCAGCAGCAGGAGCAATCAGGGTCGCAGCAGGTGGGGCATTCACAGATTCTCAGAACGCCGCTCGTCTAATCGCTGGCGGAGGCGGTGGCTTTACAGATTCTCAAAACGCAGCGCGAATCAATCTCACAGTCAATGGCGCAATCGATGCCGAAGGTACGGCTCGCACAATTATCAGCGCACTCAATGATTCCTACTATCGTGGCACTGGCGGAGCCTCTGCACTTCAGGCAATCTGATGACTCAGTGGGCTCCAGTTTGGAAAGTCACAATTCAAGGCGTTGAATACACCGACGTCGTTCTAGCCAATCTTTCAATCTCATCAGGACGATCTAACATCTATACACAGGCTCAAGCAGGCTATTGCACAATCAATCTCATCAATCTCAATCTTGCAGCTATTACGGCGCAAATCAATGACGCGGTTTCAATCCAAGTCAAGGACACTGCTGGCGCATTCGTTCCAATCTTTGGCGGAAGTGTTGTGGACGTAGCCGTAACAGTTTCACAGACTGGCTCAGTGGCAATCACTCAGGAAGTGACAATCACGGCTCTAGGAGCCCTCTCAAGGCTCCAGAAGGCCTTAACTCTGGGAGTCTTGTCTAAGGATTTCGATGGCGACCAAATCTATACAATCCTAGAAGATTTACTGGTCAATAATTGGGGCGAAGTACCGGCAGCTCTTACTTGGGCAACTTATACGCCAGCGACACAGACTTGGGCTAATGCAGAAAATACTGGCTTAGGAGAAATAGATCGTCCAGGCAATTACGAATTAGCAGCTCGCGGATCTGATCAAATAATCACGTGGGATCTGGTGGCCGACCTTGCTACTTCTGGACTTGGATATATTTACGAAAATGCTCAGGGTCAGATTTCTTATGCAGATTCCACACATCGTTCGACTTACTTAGCCACTAACGGCTACACAGAGCTAGATGCCAATCAAGCTCTAGGTCGTGGCATAAAGATTCAGACTAAGGCTGGAGATATTCGCAATGATGTTTCCATCGTCTGGAAATCTGGAACGCAGACGGCTACCAGTGCAGCTTCTATCGCACTCTATGGAAAACTTGCGCAACAGATTACGACATCGCTTGAGCATTCTGCCGATGCCCTATCTCAAGCCAATTTCTATCTGACACTAAGAGCCCAGCCACAGGCATTCCTAGAATCTATTACTTTCGCATTGACCAATCCAGAAGTCGATGATGCAGATCGTGACGCTCTTATCAATGTCTTTATGGGTCAGCCGATTTCACTAGCTAATCTTCCAGCCAATATGCAATCTGGAAACTTCTTGGGCTTTGTTGAGGGCTGGCGATTCCAGGCTTCTTTCAACGAGCTCTCAATTACTCTGATTGTGTCGCCACTGCCATTCTCACTCCAGGCGATGGAGTGGCAAGATGTAAGTGTCGCCGAAACATTCAACACGCTGAGCCCTACACTTGACTATGCAGACGCATTAGTCGTCAATTAAGGAGAAACGATGGCAAATCCAACTACGAACTTCGGCTGGGTCATGCCGACAAGCGCAAGTCTTGTCACTAACCTTCCTGCCGATTTTAATACCTTCGGACAAGCGGTGGACACATCGATGTCAGAGCTGCTCGGTGGCACAACTGGTCAAGTCTTATCTAAGACATCTAATACCAATATGGACTTCACGTGGGTCACTCCTACGGATCAGACACCATTAACAACTAAAGGCGATCTATTTACTTTTACAACAGTGGACGCTCGTCTAGGCGTTGGCACAAACGGACAGTATTTACAGGCAGACTCCACAGCTGCAACAGGCTTGAAATGGGCAACAGTTTCAACAAGTCCAACCTTTGTTGGTGCTTTAGTAACTAAATCGGCTTCTCAATCAGTAGCAACGGCAACTCACGCAAATGTAACTTGGAACGTAGAAACTTTTGATACAAATGGATTCCACGATAATTCCACAAACAACACTCGAATGACAATTCCAACTGGTTACGGCGGCAAGTATTATTGGAGCACAACTATTGGTTGGGGCGAATCTGATAATGTTGGAAACAAGACAATAGACATCAGACTAAATAACGCGACTTTTTTTTACAATGAATATCCAAGCAACGCCAAAACTGATTTTATCAATCTTTCTGGAATCATTAGTTTAGTGGCTACTGATTACCTTGAAGTCAGAGTGCGACAAACTTCAGGTATTTCAGTCCAAGTCAAAGGTGATGATTACAACGCCACAGCATCTTCCTTCTTTAGCATCACTTATTTAGGAGCATAAATGAAGCACAAAATGGCAAAAACAACAAAAGCCTTAGATTCACTTATCTTTAAGGAAGTCACAGGATTTGAACTATTTACCGAAGATGATAATTTATTTATTGAAGGTGACTGCACAAAGGCAGAAGCAGAAGCGGCACTTGCCGCACATAATCCGCCATCAGCAACAGAGCCAACTGTGGCAGATAAATTAGCTGCTGCTGGTTTAACTGTTGATGAATTAAAAGCAGCACTTGGGCTTTAATGTATCCGGAAGGCACTGCTGCACGGATCATCGAAGTCGCACTAGCTGAAGTCGGCACGATTGAGACTGGCGATAATCTGACAAAGTACGGCAAGTTTACAAAGGCCGATGGATTGCCCTGGTGCGGATCCTTCTGCAACTGGGTCTTTCACACTGCCGGCGTCAAAATTCCATCAATGGTTTCAACAGCTATAGGCGCACACAAAATGAAAGAGCTAGGACGCTGGATTGAAAATAAGCCTGCGCTTGGAGATCTATGCTTTATGGACTTTCCACACGATGGCGTAGATCGCATCAGTCACATCGGAATCGTTGTCAAGGTTGGCACAACAAGCGTTCTCTGTGTAGAAGGCAACACGTCCGGCACTGGAGATCAACGCAACGGCGGAATGGTGATGGTAAAGCGTCGCTATATTGGCAAAGAGATTGTTGGTTTCGCTAGGCCGAAGCTCGTAACCTATGCAGGAGAATATCCAATGGTCGAGCCACTTCCACAGGCGAAGCCGAAAAAGGAGAAAAAGAAATGACACAATTTAAGGCACTCGCGGCATCATGGGCTAGATCATCAGTGGCCGGAATGTTAGCCGTCTATATGACAGGCAATACGAATCCAAAAGATTTAGCGATGGGGCTTGTCGCTGGTCTTGTTCCAATGTTGGCACGCTGGGCTAATCCGAACGACATTTCTTTCGGTCGCCAGAAGTGAGCGTAGGCGAATGGACGGCGGTCGGTGGGCTTGTTCTTGCGGTGCTGACTGCCATCTATTCGTCAATGCGATTCATGGTGAAGTCGATCATGCGGGAGCTTTCACCGAATGGTGGCAACAGTCTCAAGGATCAGGTGTCTCGAATTGAGGCACGTTTAGATCAACTACTGCTGGAGATTGCTCTCAAGAAATAGACACGCCGACGTCAATCTTGAAATTGTCGGACATAGATGTCACTCTGTATCTGGGAGCATTCGACAAGGCTCTCACGGGAGCAAAAAATGACAACAAGTGAAATCGGACTATTCGTTCTTATGGCTATCGCCTGTATTCTCTGGGCAATTGTGAGCTATTCAGTAGGTTACAAAGAAGGCCACAGAGAAGGCTATCAACGCGGTCGAGCAGTGACTCGTCACATCTCAGCTCAGGCGGTGTCTAAGTGAGTTTCCTAGATAACTATGAAGATGTAGCTGCACGAATCCAGCGATTCTGGGCTACCTATCCAAACGGCAAAATCCACACAGCGATTAAAGCTATCGACATCGAAAAGGGCTTTATTCTTATCGAATGCCGTGTCTTTCGTAATTACGAAGATCAAGAGCCAGCCGGTATTGACTACGCATTCGGCAACGTAAACACTTACAACGTCCAAATGAAAAAATGGTTTATTGAGGACACATGCACATCGGCGATTGGCCGTTGCGTTGGCCTAGTCTTAGGCACTGACAAACGTCCGACGGTGCAAAATATGCAACAGGTAGAGCGAATCGATCCAAAGATTGTTCAAGATTCTGCCGTTGCCTATGACTATTGGAACACAAAGCATGGAGACGTGCCATCGTTTAAGACTCGCGAAGAAGCAGAAGAGGCAGGCATTCCGACGCTTGGAGTAGCTATTGACACAATCAAAGAGACGTTAGGCGGCGTTCAAGTAGCTGCTGCTCCTCTGTGTTCTCATGGTCACATGATCTGGCGAGAAGGCACATCAGCTAAGACGAATAAAGGCTGGGGCGGTTATATGTGCTCCGAGAAGGTTAAGGCGAAGCAGTGTCCTCCAGCCTGGTACATGCTCGGATCTGATGGACAGTGGAGGCCACAAGTATGACAAAAAAGCGCCTCATTCAGATTCTTGTCATATTCGAATGCATCTTGATTCTTGCTCTGATTGTGATGGCAACACAATGAGCCGCGTGACTGAGATGATTGACGTAGATCTAATGATTGGCCGGACTCTTATCGATGGCAAAATTGTTGCAGAGTTTAAGTGTGAGCAATGCGATCACTGCCAGCGCATCGAGATTCTAGATCGTGCCGGTTATCAGCGCGATGTCTCTGGTGAGCCGATACTTTGGTTCTGTGGCCAATGCAGAAAATGACTATAAGCGCGGCTGATGAATGGGCTATTCATAAACGAGCCGTCGATGTGGTGTTTTCATACAGTGGCCAACTCGGAACGACAATCCACTACAACTCAAAGCTGAATAATCACGAACAGGTAACGGAATACGCCGAATCTCTTGGAGCTGAAATGATTGTGGCCAGATATTTCGGCCTTGACTATGACATCAACGTCTCCAACGGCAAAAGAGGAGCAGATGTAGGTCAAGGGCTAGAAGTACGCTGGACGTCTTATGTAGGCGGCAATCTCATTGTCTATCCGAATGATCGTGAGACTGACATCGCAGTGTTAGTAGTCGGCAAGTCGCCGGTCTATCACATCGCCGGCTGGCTTCCAGTAGCCTTTGCTAGACGCAAGCGGTTTAAGAATCCACGTCAGGATTCCTGGTGGGTCGATCAGGCCAATCTGAATCCGATTGAAACATTGGTCAGGAGCGAATATGCCACTGCTGCGATTTGATTGCTCAATATGTAAGAAACTCTATGGTGATGGGCGTAAAGAGCACCTAATCACAAAGGGAGCCGAATTGACGATGCACGAATGGTTCGCTCAATGCTCTGGCTGCGGTGCATTCTCGGTCAAGCTAGTCGATGATTCGTTGGTGGCTGGCCTTGAATAGTTATCCACACGATTATCCACAGAAGCCTGTGGACGATGCGACACTCCGGACTCAATCCTTGACAGAATGTCAGGATCCATCGCTATACTTAAAAGATATAAAGCTTTTAAAGATTAAGATAAATAAAAAGATAATAAATATAAAGATTAAAAATAATAAAAACTTATTAGCTATTCCTATGTCAATTCTGATCTTGACGATATCCACAACAACAGAAGCCAAAGCAGCTGCACAGAGCGATTCATTCAAACTCTATGCTCATTCAAGGATTGTTAATGATGAGCAGTATCAATGCTTCTATAAGCTGATAAACAAAGAGAATCGACGATGGGATCCAAAGGCTCGCAATGGATCTCATTACGGTATTGGCCAAATGCGCAACACTAAGTATCGTGACCTAGATGGTTATCGCCAGATTGACTGGAGCATTCGCTATATCAAAGGACGATATGGATCTATGTGCAACGCATGGAGATTCTTTCAGAAACACGGATACCATTGATGGCAAGCGGTAAGCATGAGAAGGTTTACGGGTCAGCTTGGCGCAAGATGAGACGCTACATCTTGGCCAGAGATAGCTACACTTGCCAGTACTGCATGGCTCCAGCCAATACAGTGGATCATGTGAATCCAGTGAGCAAGGGCGGTGAGATATTGAACCCAGAGAACCTGGTCGCTGCGTGCGTTTCGTGTAATAGCCGGAAACAAGACAAGTCTTCGCGCTTTTTTTTAAAGCCGGTTCCCAC
>Ga0209358_10002515_pt1 | contig 13907 bp, 9 predicted proteins | sample LauGreFa1BDMLBSN_2_FD_187574 | JGI IMG/M metagenome (GOLD analysis project Ga0209358, IMG submission 187574) | Freshwater lake microbial communities from Lake Michigan, USA - Fa13.BD.MLB.SN (SPAdes) (version 2) | ecosystem: Environmental > Aquatic > Freshwater > Lake | place: Lake Michigan, USA... | reverse complement strand
ATGGAGGATGGCGCGGTCGTGGTGGAAGCGGGCGAGGTTCAGTCGTGCCAGTTCATCCCGGACGGATGGGTTCCAGGGGGAGTCTGGCCATTCCAGGAGGTATTTCTCCAGGTTGGCCATGTGCTCATTGATCATCGATTCCGTGGGCTCGGATCCCGGGCGGGCGCTCGAGCGAAGACGACCGCAGAGCTCTTCCAGACGGAGTGTGGAAAGCAGGGGAGGCGAATTCGTTCCGATCGGACGAAGGAGGAGTCGAGTGACGGGCGACTCGATCTGAGCGGCCGCCGCCTGGGTCTGAGGCCACGCATGCAGGACCAGCAACAGGGACAGAAGCCATACTGCCCAGCGAAAGAGGCCGGAGGGCGATCCTGAGGATGCGGGACCCACCGGCATGGTCACGGAATGGCCCGTGGGCACTCGCTCAAGGAGCGTCGGAGCGTCGGAGCGTGGTCATAGGGATCTATAACCTAGATGCCCATAGGTCGCGGTGATGGCAAGCGGGATGTTGCGGAATGTTGGAGGCGATCGTGGGATTCGAGGACCGGAGGCGTGTGCTCCGGAGGCGGTGCGGCGGGCACGATGAGCTGAGCGCTTTCTGGGGGCAGGGACCCGGAAGCGCTCCGACTCCTCATGGTTTTGGTGACCTGCTGCAACTGACTGCAACCTCGATCACCAAGGCTTCGGCGCGTCGGGGTCGCTATCGGAATCGGGATCGGGGAACCCTCGGCTGACGTACTCGATCCGCAGCCTCGACCCAAGCCCCCATCGCTTCGAGTAGGAGTACGAGTACGAGTACCCTCGTCGACGGCCCTGGGCGAAGGAGCACTCGCTCTCCGCTCCTCATTCCACAGCGGTGGGGCGAGTGTCCCCACGAGCCGCATCCCCCGTCGTACTCGTACCCGTACTCAGCCCGCAGGGCGGTACTCATACTCGATCCCACCACCACCCAAGCCCCCATCCCTTCGAGTACGAGTACCCTCGTCAACGACCCTGGGCGAAGGAGCCGCTTCAAACTTCAAACCTGAAACTTCAAACTCCCCGACTCCCCCACTTTCCTGCACTTGTACCACTCCCCACGGCACTGTTTGATCAAGTCCGTGGCCGAGCCGACCCAGGGAGGAGCGTCCAACTTTCCACCAACGCTGCGGACCATCGTCCGCCGCAGCGAGGGCACGCTTTTCCTCTCCCTTCTCGATTATCTTCCAGGTGCCGCTTCGCCTCCTCCCCGCGAACTCACCGCCTCCATCCTCGGAAGGCAGCTGGAGCGTTGAACCATGCCCGCCACCTGCTCGAAATGCGGCAGTCCGATCCCGGCTCAGGCCCCATCCGACCTCTGTCTCTCCTGCCTCCTCGCCGGGCTGAACGCGTCGCGACAACCTGAGCCAACTCCATCGACCTTCGGCCCGTATGTGCTCGGGCCCGAGCTCGGGGCCGGCGCTGGCGGCCGCGTCTACCGAGCCCACGACCCCGAACTCCGACGCGACGTCGCCCTCAAGATCCTCGTCACTCCTCCCGGCACCGAAGCCGGCCGCCGTTTCCGCGCTGGCGCCGAAGCCACCGCCCAGCTCAGCCACCCCCACATCGTCCCCGTCCATGCCGTCGGCGAACACCAGGGCCAACTCTACCTCGCCCTCCAGTACGTCGAGGGTTGCAACCTTTCCCAACTGCTGGCCCGTCGACTCCCCCTCTCCGACCGCGAGGCCGTTTCCCTCCTTCTGCCCATCGTCGACGCCGTCCACCACGCGCACTCCCGCGGCATCCTCCATCGCGATCTCAAGCCCGCCAACATCCTCGTCGACGAGTCGGGCACGCCCTACCTCACCGACTTCGGCATCGCCAAGTTCCTCCACTCTCCTCACGAAATCACCGTCACCTCCACCATCCTCGGCACCGCCAATTACATGGCCCCGGAACAGGCCTTGGGACGGAACATCGAGGTGACCACGGTCACCGACGTCTATGGACTCGGGGCCATCCTGTTCGAACTCCTCACCGGCCAGCCTCCGTTCGTCGGCAACAGCTTCGCCGACATCCTGCGCAAGGTCGCCGAGGACGAACCCCGCCCACCGCGCGAACTCCGCGAATCCATCGACCTCGACCTCGAAACCATCTGCCTCCGCTGCCTCCGGAAACGGGCCATCGAACGTTACCCCTCCGCGGCCGAACTCGCCGCCGACCTCCGCCGGTGGCTCGACGGAATGCCGGTCTCCGCCAGACGCCTCAGCCGGCTTGAGCAGGCCCGACGTTGGGCCCGACGCCACCCAGCCCGCGCTTCGCTCCTCGGTGTCAGCCTCATCGCCCTCGCCGCCCTCACAGCAGCTACGTTGAACTGGAACCGCAGCCGCGAAGGCCTCCAACGCCAACGCCTCCTCGACGCCCAACGCCGGAACTTCAACTACGTCGTCGACCTCCAACTCGCCAACAACGCCTGGCGCTCCGGCACCCTCGCCCGCATGGCGAACCTACTCGACGCCCAGCAAACGAACCCCGGACAGTCCGACCTGCGCGGCCTCGAATGGTACCTGCTCCGTTCCTGGCTGGACCTCGAGCCCGCCACCCTCCTCCTCCAACTGGACTCCCCCATCACCGCCATCGCTCCCAGCCCCGACCGCGCCCGAGTCGCTGCCCTCACTCGCACCCACCTGCATCTCGTCAACCTCGCCGAACCCCTCACCGCATCCTCCATCCCGCTCCCGGACTCGATCGAGCCACAAGCCATCGACCTCGCCGACGACGGACACATCGCCATCGCCTCGCCACGAGGCTCCTGGCTCCTTTCATCCCCCCTCTCGAAGCCCATCCTCGTCGATACCAACCCAGCCAACTGCATCGCCTTCAACCCAACCGGAACAACCCTTGCATCGGGCCAGAGCCCACGGATCGAGAACGATCCACCCATGATGCTCCGCCTGCGACGCCTCACCGACGGCAAGGCTGCCGAGCGCCTGCAGGACGCCGGCCTCGCCTTTCGATGGAAGCCCGACCGCCCGGAACTCCTGATTGCCCTCATCGAACGTGGCGCTGGGATCTGGGACCCGACAGCCCACGCCTACACGGAAATCCTCCCACCGTCCGGCACCATGTCCCTTCACGCCACCTGGTCGTCCTCCGGTCGGTTCCTCGCCCGCGTCGACGCAGCCGGGACCGTGTCCGTCGAAGATTCCACACAGCCTTCCGCCCAGCCACGTGCCCGCCTCCCGGGTCACTCCTTCCGAGGCATCTCCATCGCCTTCTCCCCCTCCGATTCCCGCTGCGCCATCGCCGGCGGCCAGGATGCCATCGCCATCTACGACACCGCCACCTGGACTGTCCTCCACCGACTGCGCGGCCATCAATCCGACGTCACCAGCCTGACGTTTCCCACCGATGACACCCTCGTCAGCTCCGGCCGGGACGGCTTCCTCCGACTCTGGACGCTGCCGCCTCCCTCCCAGACGCCCGGCCTCACCCTCCGGCACCGAATGAAATACTACGTCGGGCGCACGCTCTTCTCGCCGGACGCACGCTGGATGGCGCTTCCCCTCGAATGGCGCACGGATCGCGAGACCTCCACCGTCGTCCAGATCGCCGGAAAATCCCCGCCCGTCCCAGTCCCAGGCCTCATTGCCGGATTCCTCGACCGATCCCGCTACCTCGCGTGGGACCGTTCCACCCAACGCTGGACCATCGGTTCCACCGACACTCGCACCTCCTATTCAGTGCCGCGCTTGGCCCACCATCCCGAGGCTTCACAGGGCCTGCTCTCCCGCGATGCCTCTACTCTCGCCCTCCGCGACCTCTCGGATCATGTCGTCGTCATCCGGATGTCCGACGGCACCATCCTCGGACGCTCCGAATCCCCCGCCAGCACCTTCAGCCTTTCTTCCGATGGCAAGGTCGTTGGCCTGGTTCACCCCGATTCCATCACCCGTTGGGAACCCCTCTCCCGCATCACACGCTCGATCCCTTACCAAGCGGAGGAGGTTGCCCTGTCACCCGACGGAACGGCGCTCGCTGCCGCCGGCAAGGACCAGCGCGTGCTGTTGCTCGCCGACCCGGATTCCCAACCCGAGTTCCTGATCGGCCACGGCGCCCCCGTCCAGTCCGTCGCCTTCTCCGACGATGCCCAGACGCTGTTCAGCGCCTCGCAGGACGGCGCCATCCGGGCATGGCAGATGGCAACCCGACGCGAACTGATGACCTGGGAGCATCCCCAAGCCGCCAGTTGGCTTTCCGTGGCTCCAGGAAATGTAGGACTGCTCGTCGGAACCCAGGCACCGTCCGATCAGACGGAGGGCTCTTTTTGGTTTTGGCCCGCCGCAGGGAATCGCTCCGAGTCATCTCCCACGTCGGCCTCAGCCGCTCCGCAATCCACTCCGCTCCCTGCCTGGCTCAGGCCGCCAACCCACTGAACCCAGGCCACACGGACGACACGGGCGACTGGAATCCGAGGCGGAGCCCGATGGCTGGCTTGGTTCGCCAGCGACACCGTGCTCCGCCAGAAACGTCTGCGCGGTCAGCGCTTGGTCTGCGGAAAGGCGTTCTCAAGGATCGCGGCAGCCTTCAGCAGGGCCGCAGCCTGTCGCTTGATCAACTTCAGCGCCGGAGGAGGAGGCGGGGGAGGAAGGGGCTGTGGCGGCTTGGTCCCCTTGGGAGGCTGCACGCCGGCGGCAAGCTCACTCTGGATCGTGGTGTTGCCGTCGATGGCAGTGGTTAGGCCGCGGATAACACCCGTGATGGCATCGGATGCCTCCTTCAGGGCCTGGATCTGTTCGGCTGTGTATTCGCTCATGTTTGGTTTGTCCCGGCCTTCCGGTGGATTCCTCCGGCCGGGGTTCACGCTTATATCGCCGCACCAGCCACGGCGGTGGCGACAAAATAATCAGACAAGATTCTTCGTCAGATCCGGGCCAACTCTTCGCGAAGGCTTGCCGCTTCGGCCGGAGCCAGCCCCTTCAGCTTCCGCGGCTGCAGCTCTTCGGATAGGACAGCAAGCCTGCCACTGGCATCCCGAACCTTGCCGCGACGGAGCTTGTCGAGGGAGTCGCGAATCTCGTGGACGAGGGCGTTCCTCACCTTGGTCGCGATCGGCAGGTTCACGACGTGGAACATCAACTCACGCAACTGCTGTTCGGCTCCCTTCACACGGACCACAAACTTCCCGACCGACTTGTTGCCGGAGGCATCGATGGCCGTGCAGGTCACCACTGTGTCTCCCAGGGGAAGGACGGTCCCGGAAGCCGGGACGCAGATCAGGTCGGTGACCGAGCAGTTGTCGGAGGCCGTCGGGGCGAAGGATGCCAGGGCACCCCGCGGTGACGTGGCGTTCAGGCAAACCAAGGCGGGCAGCGTCAGCACCGGCTTCGTGCGATCCTCGACGGTGACGGTGAAGGTGTAGTCATCGGACCGCAGCACGCACCTGGGCCGCAGCACCCACAGCCGGAACTACGGCAGGAATGTAGGTGAACGTCGGCGTGGCGATCGTAACCAGCGGTCCGAGGATGAGCGTCCCCGGATTCGCCGGGTCTTGCACCAGCCAGTTGTATTTCACCCGGGTCGGATTGCCCCCAAAGCTGACCCCGAAGTGTTCGCCTCCCATGTTGAGCGCGGGATTCGTGAAGTCATGGCCGTCGGTCGGCGCAAGCGGATTGGCCGGGTCCTGCGGATTGGTGAACGAAGCGAACGATCCGTCGGGGTTCTTCTTCGACTCGTACCGGACGAACACCCGCGGATGAGCCGGATCCTAACAATCCTCGGAGATCACCGGCACGCCATAGTGATTGTAGTCGTAGGTGTACTGGATGTCGGTGCTGTGGAGGTCATCGAGCTCGATGCTGAAGCCGTAGCACTTGCCACCGGTGTCGTTGAACACATCGAAATTGTTGAGGGAGCCGTAGGCCGTATCGGCAATTGCCGACGCGGGGAGCGCCAGCGGTGCGGCGAGCGCGAGCAACGGACGGGATGCCGGCCTGCGCCGGCGCTTGGACCACTGGGGGACTTCGCTGCTATCCGCGGCCTCAGCCGCGATACCCGTCTTCGCGTAAACGGCATGCCAACTGGGTCTGGACGACGACGGCAAACCTACCGGACCACTCCGGATCCAGAATGCCGCGGTCGGGCCGAAAAGTGTGGTTCAGCCAATGGGGCCGGGCCTGAAAGACGTGCACTACCCACCTGCAGATCCACTGGATTGCCACCCAGGATGCCAAATTCCGGTCAGGATCTGCGGCCACGTTGGTCCACCCAAGGGGACCAAGTCCAGAAACGGACCAACCCGGGTAAGATTTACCTGAAGTCCGCCCACAGAACCGGGCCCACCTCATGCACCACCGACCCCACCGCCTCGCCGCGCAGGTTGCTTCGGAACCACGCGATGCTGCAGTTGATCCGCCCGCCGACGTCCCCTTCCTAGTTCAGCCAGTGGACGCGGATTTCCTTCTCCAACGATTTGAACTCCCGATCGCCCGTCAGGAGCTCGGCATTCTTCTCCTTCGCCAATGCCGCAGCGAACGCGTCCGCAAGGCTGATCCGAAACCGGGCTTTGAAATCGGCGGCCAGATCGGCGAGGGAACGGGTGGTGGGGTGAAACTCGATGGGCAGCCCCTGCAGGACCTGGAAACTCGCCTCCCATGCTTCGAGTCCGTCCTTCTTCAGGATGGAGTACTTGACCTCGGCATAGTTCACGTCGGTCATGTGCAGAGGACTGTCCTTCTTCCCGGCGGACATCAGCAGGTGCTCGACGACGTCGGCCCCGGGTTCATCGCGGAAGTAGGCAATCAGCGCAAAGCTGTCGAGGACCTTACCGGGCATGGCGTTCCTCCAGCTCACGCTCCAGTTTTCGGTGTTCTGCCCATTCGTCTGCGAGCGGCTTGCTTCCCTTTCTGCGCTGGATGATACCGCGCCCCCGCTGGATCAGCGGTGCAGTCACAGGCTTGAGGAGAATCCCTTCCGTGGTCGCCTGCACCACCACACGGGTGCCGTCCTCGATATGGAACTGCTTCCGCAGCCAGGCCGGAATGACCACCTGCCCCTTGGTGCTGAACCAGACGGAGTCAGTCCTTGTTGTGGAACTCACGCAGCCAATTCTGACTTCACACAGGAACTCCGTCAACGTATGGAAAGTAAGCCGCTTGGTCTTCTCGGGCCCTCGACGTTGCCCCACACAAGCCAGAGTCCCATGCCAAATCTGGATCCCTACCGCATCGCGGTTGTGGGCCCAATAGCGATTCTCCCCTCGCCATCGACGGAGAAGCCGCTCGGGACGCGGGTCATCGGCCACCGCTTCCATCGAACCAGATCCCGCAAAACCGTTGTGTGGCCTCAAGCCGGGCCAGTGCCTCCAGACGGCACTCCTCAACTGCAGGATTCACCCAGGGCACCCGCAGGAGCAACCTCCCGACAAAGCCCATGACCAAACCCGTGTCGCAGGTGGGACGTCCGTTGGGTCATCGGCCGCCCTCCGCGTGCTCCGCGTGAGAACCCATTCCCCGCATCCCCGCCCCTGCCACGGCGTCGCGTTCGGACAACCCCGCCGAAGCAAGCTCGGGCTGGCCACCTCAGTCAACCCATCCTCCCATCCTGATGAATTGATTTATGGCTTGGCCCTGCTTTTTGGCTGGGTACCTTTTCGCCCATGCAGACTCCGGCCCCCGCCCCTGCCCCCACCCCCTATACCCGTGGCGCCGAACTGGTCGATCGACTCCGCCAGCGGCTCGTCATCATCGATGGCGCCATGGGGACGATGGTCCAGCGCTACAAACTCGGTGAAGCCCAGTACCGGGGCGACCGCTTCAAGGATTGGACCGGCAAGGATCTCAAGGGCAACAACGAGGTCCTGCTCCTCACCCAGCCCCACGTCATCCGCGAGATCCACGCCCAATACCTCGAGGCCGGTGCGGACATCATCGAGACCAATACCTTCTCGGCCTCGACCATCGGCCAGCACGACTTCTTCTTCCGTCACCCCGAAGGCCGCAAGGATCCGGCCTTCTTTGATGCCGTCATCCACGACCCGTTCCTGGTCCAACTCGCCCGCGAGATGAACCTCGCCTCCGCCCGCGTCGCCCGCGAGGCGGTCGAGGAGGTGTTCGCACGAACGGGCCATCGGGGCATCGTGGCCGGCTCCATCGGACCCATGCCCGTGACGGCGTCGATCTCGCCGGACGTGAACGACCCGGGATTCCGGGCAGTGACGTTCGAGCAGTTGCGGCACCAGTACCGCGAACAGGTGGAGGCGTTGCTCGACGGCGGCGTGGACGTGCTGATGGTCGAGACGATCTTCGACACACTCAATGCGAAGGCGGCGTTGTTCGCCATCGACGAGGTCCTGACCGCCCGCAACGAGCGCGTGCCGGTAATGGTTTCGGGAACGATCACCGACAAGTCGGGTCGTACGTTGACCGGCCAGACCGTTGAAGCCTTCTGGAACTCGGTGCGGCACATCCGCCCGATCGCCATCGGATTCAACTGCGCGCTCGGACCGGACGAACTGCGTCCCTACGTCGAGGAGATCTCGAAGATCGCGGATACCTACGTCTGCATCTACGCCAATGCCGGCATGCCGAATCCGCTCCTGCCGACCGGCTTCCCGGAAACGCCGGAGACGATGGCGCCGAAGGTCCGCGAATGGGCGGCTGCGGGCTGGTTGAATGTCCTCGGCGGATGCTGCGGCACGAGTCCGGACCACATCCGCGCCATGGCTCAGGCGGTGCGCGGATTGCCGCCGAGGACGGTGCCGCAGATCGAACCCTACCAGCGCCTGTCGGGCATGGAGGCGTTCAACCTGACGCCCAATACGAACTTCGTGAACGTCGGCGAACGCACCAACGTGACGGGTTCGCCGCGCTTCTCGAAGCTCATCCTCGCCGGCAATTACACCGAAGCCATCACGGTCGCCCGCCAGCAGGTCGAGAGCGGCGCCCAGATCATCGACGTCAACATGGACGAGGGCATGCTCGATGGCGCCGCCGCCATGACGCGCTTCGTCAACCTGATCGCGTCGGAGCCGGACATCGCCCGCGTGCCGATCATGATCGACTCGTCCAAGTGGACGGTGATCGAGGCCGGCCTGCGCTGCCTGCAGGGCAAGGGCATCGTGAACTCGATCTCACTGAAGGAAGGTGAGGAGAAGTTCCTCGAACAGGCCAGCACGGTCCGCCGCTTCGGTGCCGCCGTGGTCGTCATGGCCTTCGATGAAAAGGGCCAGGCCGACAGCTTCGCTCGGAAGATCGAGATCTGCGCACGCTCGTACAAGCTCCTCGTCGAACAGGCCGGATTCCCGCCCGAGGACATCATCTTCGACCCCAACATCCTCACGGTCGCGACGGGCATCGATGAGCACAACAACTACGCCGTCGACTTCATCGAAACCGCGCGTTGGATCAAGGCGAACCTGCCCCGCGCGAAGGTTTCGGGCGGCGTCTCGAATATCTCGTTCAGCTTCCGCGGCAACAACCACGTCCGCGAGGCGATGCATTCAGCGTTCCTCTTCCACGCGATCCGCGCGGGTCTGGACATGGGTATCGTCAACGCCGGCATGCTCGAGGTCTATGAGGAGATCCCGAAGGACCTGCTCGAACTGGTCGAGGATGTCCTGCTGAACCGCCGGCCCGACTCCACCGAACGCCTCGTCACCTTCGGCGAAGAACTCAAGAAGCGCTCGGCCGGCCAGGCCACGACCACCGCTGGCCCTGCCGATGAGGCGTGGCGCTCGGGCACCGTCGAGGAACGCCTGAAGCACGCCCTGATCAAAGGCATCGATACCTTCGTCGACACCGACACCGAGGAGGCCCGCGCGAAGCTCGGCCGCCCGCTGCTCGTGATCGAAGGCCCACTGATGGACGGCATGAACGTCGTCGGCGACCTCTTCGGTGCCGGTAAGATGTTCCTCCCACAGGTCGTGAAGTCCGCCCGCGTCATGAAGAAGGCGGTCGCGTACCTGACGCCGTTCATGGAGGCCGAGAAGGCCGCGGCCACCGCCGCCGGCCAGGCAACGCAGGCCCAGGGCAAGATCCTCCTCGCGACGGTCAAAGGCGACGTCCACGACATCGGCAAGAACATCGTCGGCGTCGTCCTCGGGTGTAACAACTACGAGGTGATCGACCTCGGCGTCATGGTCGCCACCGACAAGATCCTCGACGCCGCCGAGCGCGAGAAGGTCGACGTCGTCGGCCTGTCCGGCCTGATCACGCCGTCCCTCGACGAGATGCAGCACGTCGCCCGGGAGATGGACCGGCGCGGGATGAAACTGCCGTTGCTCGTCGGCGGCGCCACGACGTCCAAGGCCCATACGGCTGTGAAGATCGCGCCGGGTTACCGCGAACCTGTGATCCACGTCCTCGACGCCAGCCGCGCCGTGCCCGTGGTTTCCGCCCTGCTGTCGGCGGAGCAGAAGCCGGCCTTCATCGCCCAACTCCGGGCCGATCAGGAATCCGCCCGCGATCAACACGCCGGCAACCGCCGCAAGCTGCTGCCGCTCGCCGAAGCCCGGAAGCGCGCCCCGCAACTCGCCTACACCGACCTGCCCCAACCCGCCTTCATCGGCCTGCGCTGCCTCGATACGGCTCCCGCACCTCGCACGCCCGGAATGTCCGGCGGCGACAACGCCGTCACCACCGAGGCGATCCGCCTCGACGACCTCGTCCCGTTCATCGACTGGTCGCCGTTCTTCCACACGTGGGAATTGCGCGGACGGTTCCCGTCGATCCTGGATCACCCGAAGCACGGCGACGAAGCCCGCAAACTGTACAACGACGCCCAGGAACTGCTGAAGGAAATCGTCTCCCGTCGCCTCCTGCGCGCCCGAGCCGTCTACGGGTTCTTCCCGGCCAACCGTCTTCCCGGGGCCGAGGATGTCGCGGTCTATACGGATGAGACCCGCAGCCAGGTCACCACGACCTTCCACTTCCTCCGCCAGCAGATGGAGAAGCAGGACGACTCCGCGAATTGGTCCCTGGCCGACTTCATCGCTCCGAAGCCAGAGTCCGGCCCCGCGCCGGCCGATCACCTTGGTGGCTTCGCAGTCACGACAGGCATCGGGCTCAAGGAGCTGGTCGAACGTTACAAGGCGGCCCACGACGACTACCGCGCCATCATGGCCGAGGCCATCGCCGACCGCCTGGCGGAGGCCTTCGCCGAGTTCCTGCACCATCGCGTCCGACGCGAATGGGGCTATGGCCAGACCGAGAACCTCACCGTCGAGCAGATCATCGAGGAGCAGTATCGAGGCATCCGTCCGGCCCCGGGCTATCCGGCCTGTCCGGACCACACGGAGAAGCGCCTGCTCTGGAGCCTCCTCGGCGCCGAGGCCCGTGCTGGAATCTCACTCACCGAAAGCTGCGCCATGTGGCCGGGCTCTTCGGTCAGCGGATTCTACTTCGGCCATCCCGACTCGAAGTTCTTCGGAATCGACAAGCTCGACCGCGATCAGGTCTCCGACCTCGCCACGCGCAAGGGCATGCCGCTGCCCGAACTCGAACGCTGGCTCGGACCGTGGCTGAACTACGATGTGTGAAGGGGGCGAGTTTGAAGTTTTCAGTTTCAAGTTTGAAGCCATGGGCAGGACTTGAATCTTGAATCTTCAAACTTGGGACATCTTCCACAGCCTCCTCACGTCGTCTGCTACCCACGCAGGCCGTAGCTGCCGAGGTAACGAGGCAGTCCCTCAGTAATCGATGATCGACGGTGCAAGGGTCGCCCGGCCGGCGACCAGATGACGAAGGTCGGGCGCGATGGCGGTCTGCGTGACCCGATTGGGGAAACCCTTGAACTCCTGGACCACCGTGCTGGTACCGGCATCCAGGTCAATCGATACGACGCGTTCCCCGGGGAACTCCACGCCGACGACCTTCTTGCCGGTCGAATCGATGCGGGCTGCGACGAGTGTCCGTGTCTGAGGCAACCGCTGGGCGCGCACCTTCGCCCCGGTGGCACTGTCATACCAGGCCGACCTCGGCCCGTCCCACAACAACACCTCCTTGCCTTGTTCCGGCAGGAAGATCCGCGACGGCCCGCTCCCCACAAGCGGCGTCTCCCACGCCTGCTTTCCGGTTGTGGCGTCCCAGGCAACCAGGCGTACCGCGGAGATGTCTGCGGCCGCCCCGTCGCCTTCCGCGCGCCAGACCATCTTGCGTCGGACGCCGATCAGGCGGGTGGAATCGGACGAGAACGTCAGGAAGGCCACGCCCGAATCCGCAACCTTCCAGAGGACCTTGCCGGAGGCCGCGTCCCAGACACTCAACCCGGCCGGCGTGGAGACCTCCAACGTTCCGACCGTGGACCTCGAATCACCCACCGCAGCGAGCCGCTTGCCATCCGGGGAGATCGCACACAGCGGCTGGCTTCCAGAGGTGAGCAGCAGCAACTTCTCCGGCAACTCGACACTCGCGAGCGCTTTGCGTCCCACCGGATCCCACGTCTTGAGCACGCCGTTGTCCGGACTTGCACTGGCGAGGACCTTGCCCGATTCCGCGAAGCCCACCCAACGGACGTGCGAGCCATGCGACCCGAGGGTCGTCGACAGCTTTCCGGTCGTGGCGTCCCACAACACCACCTCGCCACCAGCCGACGCTGTCACCTGGCCGCCAGTCGACATCGTGACGGCCCCCGTTCCACCGGCGAGCATTCGGCCGTCCGGCGAATATCCAAAGGCCGCGAAACCGCCATGGCTCTTCGGCGGCTGAAGGTTCACGGACGCCGCCCCCAGCGGATTCGTCAGGCTGGCAGCCAGGAGTGCACAGCCGAGGGATTGAACTACGAACGATGGCCAAAGCGGATTCATCGCCACCATGTTCCACCATTCCAGCTTCACGGAAATACGCCTTTCGGCGGAGTAACACTCGGGGCGCGTGGCGACACGGCCCCATTGGAGAAGAGGAACGGGGTGGCGATGTCCTCATCGCCTCGAAAGGCTCCGGAACGTCGCCACCCCGTTGCACGCATCGGCGCCCGCTCCCTACGGCGTGATCGTCAACTCGCCTTTGGTCAGCGCGTAGCGAACGACCTTCCCGGGCCCGCCTACTGGGACGTCGATGATCATCACCTCCGCCTCGGGTGGAGCGTCATGGCGGAAGGGGATGAGCGTGACCTGCTGCCCTTTGAGCCAGCGCTCGGTGGGAGCCCCGGGCTTGGCGAAGGCCAGGAAAGTCTCCATGTCGGGGCATGACCACGTCGCGTGGCTGGCGGCAAACCTGCGCATGCCATCGGTCAGGCGCTCGACATGCGCCGGGATCTCCATCTCCGCCTTGAATCCACGCGCCTTGCGCAAGGCCCGGCCCACCGGACCCAGCAGCAGGCCAGCCAGGATCCCGATGATCGCCAGGACACAGAGCAACTCGATCAACGTGAAGCCGCGGACGCTCGACACACGCTGGGAACCGATCGTCCCTTCCTTCGTCCCGGATGCAGGCACCCTTCGGCAGCCCTTCGCATGAACCGGGGCATCGATCTGGAAAAGGCGGGCCGGCATGCGTTGGGCTTCGACCGGGCGCCCGGGAATCCGTCACGCAGGAATTTCACGGCCACGACCCACTCCGCGAACCCGACCCCAATTGCATCCGCATGTCCCATATGCGACATGCGGATGCAAAGGAAGGCAGCCCCTGCGGTGCGGCGCAGCCGAGGGTCGATGACCAATCCCATGTCCCATATGCGACATCGGGATGCAATGGGATGGATCGCCCAAGGCGGTCTGACCGGGGGTTACGGATCAGGGAAAACCGCTTTCCCCGCAGGACCCGACTTCCCATCCTGCGCCCATGTCCCGTGCCCGACGGCAACTCGAGTCCGACCTGCGCGAATGGCTGCGCAAGCCGATCGCGGACTCGGAATTGCGGGACCAGTTCGACGTCCTGGCCAACCAGCTTTCGCTGTTCTCCGGGTTCACCTGGCTGTGGGGTCCGGATCTGTACCGCCGCAACCGCGTGTTGTTC
>Ga0209358_10002513_pt1 | contig 13910 bp, 18 predicted proteins | sample LauGreFa1BDMLBSN_2_FD_187574 | JGI IMG/M metagenome (GOLD analysis project Ga0209358, IMG submission 187574) | Freshwater lake microbial communities from Lake Michigan, USA - Fa13.BD.MLB.SN (SPAdes) (version 2) | ecosystem: Environmental > Aquatic > Freshwater > Lake | place: Lake Michigan, USA... | reverse complement strand
TTCCGACTATAAAAATGGATCGCCTATGTGTACTTTTGTACAGTAAATATTCACCAATGTCTACCAAACTAATGACAGCTCTTTCATCATGCCCAATTGACCTAGGGGCAACAGTAGGATTAAACACTGTTTGTATTGACAATCAAGATATAAGGAAAAGACTTTTAAAGAATGGAAAAATCGAAATATCTTTAGTTCCGTGTGTATTAATAGTATATAGATCCGGTGGGGTAGAGAAGTATGAGGGAGATGCAGCTTTTCAATGGATTGATGAGGCTGTAAGCAAATACTCTCCTCCACCTCAGGTTTTTCCCCAACATCAGGATTTTTCCCAACATCAGGATTTTCCACAACATCAGGATTTTCCACAACATCAGGATTTTCCACAACATCAGGTTCAGGCTCTTCCACAATCTCAGAGAAAAGAGGAACGCGTGAAGAGAAGGCCTGTAATAGAAGAGGAAGAAGAAGAAGAGGAAGAAGAAGAAGAGGTTGAATATATACCTGTAACGAAGACTTCCAAAAAAACAAAAACTGCTCAAAAATCTAAAAAAGAAACAACATCAATGGAGGATCTTGGATTTGATTCATTTGATGAAAAAGAGTTTGTTGTAGCTGAGGATACAATTAAAAGTTCTATTAAAGGGAAAGATTTGTTATCAGCCGCAGCAGCAATGCAGAAAGAACGTGATGCGAATGAGTCTAATAAAACAAAAATAAAGTAAAGGTTGTTTGATGTACAAGTATTTTTATGTTTTAACTATTTAATCTTGTGAATGACAAAATGAAAGGAACTAAAAAAAACAAAATAAACATTTGTTTAGATCTAGACCAAACTCTAATTTGGGCGGGTACTAAGAAAGAATATATACCGCACAAATATCCTAAACTCAAACAAAAGGCTAAGAATTTTTATCCTGTTGAAATGGATAATTACTATACAGTCTTTGAGCGACCTGGTCTACAAGATTTTCTAGACTTTGTTTTTGAAAATTTTAATGTATCCATATGGACTGCCGCTAGCAAAGATTATGCTTTGTTTATAATTAAAAATATTATTTACAAGAAAAATAAACAATCCCGTATTTTGGATTGGGTTTTCTTTTCTTATCATTGTGATATTTCAAATAGCACCAAAAAAGGTACCAAAGATTTAAGTTTGCTGTACGATGATTACAAACTAGATGGATTTATAAAGGAAAATACATTTATTATAGATGATTACGATGAGGTTTACAACACACAGCCTAAAAATTGTATAGCTGTGCCTCCTTTTATTTTTACGGATGATGGTAATGAAGATGATCCTCTATTGAGAACATTACGTGTACAACTAGATTTTATGCTTTTTCAAAATAAAAAGGGTATATCGTACACTGTGACTGATATAAACAAAGCATTAAAATTCCTAACAAAATAGATTAATATTAATCTTAAAATGTAAATCTTTACATTAAGTAAAATGGAATACGCAACTGATATTTCTGGAAAAACTCCAGATAATTATAATAAGTACTATGATATTTTTGAAAAAATTCAAAATGATAATCACTATGATATTTCTGCAAAAATTCAAGATGATAATTACTATCGTCATGTTGGATGGGATGGAGGAGATTACTACTCTAAAACTTATTTTAGCGAGGCAACTATACGAACAATCAGTTCAAAAATTACAGATTTTCTTCAAGGAGTCGACCCAGAAGGTCGTTCTATAGTTGTTCCTGATAAAACTATTCTTAGTGTAATGAGTGATATTTACAAATCGTACAAACCTCCTGTTGGCGATATACATTCTAGGTTAATAGTTTCAACCGGAAGTATATACAGAGATAATTACATTCAGAACATGATAGACCAAACGATAGAAGTAATTACTTCTTATGTGAAAAATACTATAGGTATTGAAGAAAATAATAAAAAATTAACAATTTGGACAACTGTATATGGTGATTTTAATCGTCATGGGCTTCAACAAACTTCTCAAATCAAGATAAGGAATAAGCACCCAACTCATTTTCAATTCCATATGCGTTATTGAGCTTTCTAATATGATTTTACAAATTTTTATAAAAATCATATTATATAAAAATGGTTTTAACGAAAAATCAAATAATAATAGGTGTTATTTGTAACTGTTGCTGTCGTGGGGGAGGTGGATTATATGAGGTATAGTTCTGTCAAAAAAATCATCCCAAGCGCGATACTCCTACTAATCCTTGCGCATTATGGGCTTCTGACGGTGAAGTAAAGTATGTTGTATTTTACTTCTTAGAAACCAAATAATCACAATACTAATTTTGAAAAAAAAAAATTATTATATATAAATGAACTTGACTCAAACACAAAAAATAATTGCGTTTGTGACAGTAGGTGTTGTAATTGTTGGCTTAATAGTTGGAATATACTTTGCTTTTATAAAAAAAGATACTCCAACACCTACTATTAAGCCAACACCTACTATTAAGCCAGCAAATACTCCTACACCTAATATTAATATAACAACTACTCCTATACAGACTTATCAGGAAGTCTATTACGCAGATAAAGGCGGCACAAATCAAACCCGTTATGCTTTTACTAATATTTTCGAGGCTGATGTATATGCGAAATCACTAGGAGGAACTCTAGCAACCCCAGAACAGATAAGAAATGCCCACTCAAAAGGTATGGACATTTGCTGGTTTGGTTGGGCTAGTGATGGTAAAATATATACAATTACTCAAAGTAGCGGCGGTCCTGGAAGCGGCTGTGAAGGAAATACTATCGGTGTATTCTCACATACAAATGTAGCGAAGGCCGGTGCTTGGGTTTACGGAGTCAAACCATCCTATTCAAGTGTTGTGAATTGTGCTACTCCTAATGCTGGGAAATGCATTTTGCCTTTCTCAAAAACTAAATGGACACAATACTAATTTAGTTTAGCAAAGTGTAACATAGTCAGTATTCAAAAATTCTATTATGAAATAATTTATTTCATAATGACACTATAAATTATAACTCATTTTGCAATTTTATATGAAATATTGAGCTTTTACACTGCTACTAGATTCATACTCTTAAGAATTTTTGTCTGAATCTAGTAGCAGTGTAAATTAATCACTTATAGTAATTGTTTACATACCAATCGTTAATACCTGTAACTTGGCATATTATATGAAAGGCTGCTCCACATACAAAAGAGGTAAGAGCAATCCAAATGAGACTGCGATTAGGTAATAACAGAGTAGATAGGCTTAACATAATCGAAAGAATAATACCCACAAAAAGGGCTTCTATTAAAACTGTGGTGACCGTTTTCATTTCTTTTTTTCAAGAAAAGAAATATTAAATAATAAAACAAGATTCTATTCTTTTAATCTAACAAGACCTATTGGTAAAATATTTTTTTACACCGTCAATACCATTTTTAACCAACTCCGAAATTTGATCTTTTGTTATAAATAAATCTAAAAAATATATATCCCCATGTGATATCTTTATACTTTGTTCCTTGTATTTATCAGAATAATTATTAGCATCTACAAGACCAGACAGAATGTTACAGATAAGATATAAAAGATCAATTATATTGGTAACTGGTGTTTTAGAATTAGAATTATTAAATTTTTGAAAATGACTATTCAATTTTAGTCCAAGTGTGAGTGGATTAACGTTTTCTCTGTCAAAACTAGTCAACTTATTTTTATACAAAGCATCAATATCGTTGAAAATCCAAATTGGGTAATTATCAACAATAGCTCCATCTACAAAAAAATACTCTTCATTAAAAAGAGAAAGTTGTAGAGGACGAAAAAATAGAGGGATTGACATACTAGCAATAATTGCATCAATTACCTTAACACTTCCATGGGTTGCATGGTGAAAATACACAGCCTTCTGTGTATTTAGACAGCAAGATACCAAAACAAGTTCTTTTCCTGTTTTTTCAAACAATCCAGACAGAGTCTCGTCTTGACTAATTCGTGTATTTAAAATAGCGTTTATTTGTTTTCTGATACTAGAGGATGAGTTTACTCCAAGATTTTTAAATAGATTGAAAGCGTTAGAAATATCATATTTGTTAGACAAATCATCAAAATTGATGATTGTCTGTACTTCCCAAATTTCTCTTGCTGTAAAATCTGCTGCTAAGAGAGCAGCAAATAAGGATCCAATACTAGAACCTGCAAAACGTTTGATTTTTGAAAGAATTCCCATCTTTTCTAGTTCTAATATGGCGCCGCAATACGCAAAACTGCATACACCACCTCCTTCAAAAACCAGATTTTCGTAATCTATTTGCATGTTATTTTTTAGTTTACATAAATCTTTTAGATAAAAATCAAATAGTTGCATTGACTTTTAAAAATTGATTTATACTTGTAAAAAACAAGTAAAATAAATCAATATGAAGCGAGTTTCAAAATTTTTAATTCAATTATTTCCAAAAACTAGTAAAATACCCTTAGGAAGATGGAATTACGTAAAAAGTAAGAAACAATTAGATCAAAGAATTGATTTATCAAATGAAGATCACTGTGGTTCATGTGCTCAATATGCTTTGTCAAAATCTAATGTTTTTAGACTTCCTGATGCACTTGAAAAAAAACCGTAATTTAACTTCTGCAAAGAAGATGTTTTGAAATTTTTAATAATGTTATATAATATTAATATTAATATTATATAAAATGATTTTAACTAAAAATCAAATAATAGTAGCTTTTTTAGCAGGAGTAGTTGTGTTAGGTTTAGTTGGAATATACTTTGCTTTTATAAAAGATACTCCTAAGCCTACACCTAATAAACCAAGTACTACTCCTCCTCCTACTCCTCCTCCTACTCCTACTCCTCCTACTCCTACTCCTACTCCTACTCCTACTCCTATTCCTATTCCTACTCCTGAAGAGTGTTCTGCAACAAATTGGATGTGCGATAAACGCACGTATGGAATAACAGATTGTAAATGTAAAGAAGGAACTGTGTGTAACGGTATGATGTGCGTGCCTCCGCTTCTAGAATGTTCTGGTGATACATTCTGTATGTTGGGCGCGGTAGAAAAATGTAAATGTAAAGAAGGAACTGTGTGTAACGGTATGAAATGTGTTAATGGATATGGACCTGTATCCGATGGAAAATGTTTGGATTACCGTCAGGAATGCCCAGGATGGGCTTCTCTTGGCGAATGCAACAAAAATCCGGTCTGGATGCACAAAAACTGTAATAAATCGTGCAAACTTTGTACAATTTATTAGTTTCTGAAATGTATGAAAAACTACGCAAAAACTATTTGGAGATTTATTTGACACGATTCCTGAAATAACATCTAAAATAAAGTAGATAAAAAATTATTTAATTTAATTTATATATATAAATTAAATGAGTTGTTTGTTATGTGATCAACCTTTTGGACAAAATACAATGACACTTGAGTGTGGTCATACATTTGACAAAACGTGTCTTAGACAAGATTTTCTCAATAAATTGGAAGTTCTTGAACCATGCTCATGTCCTATTTGTTTAAAACTTTACAACCCTATTCCATTAACAGATACTAATGCATATATTCCTAACACATTAGAGCAAATAGAAAGAATTGACAACATACACCGTTGGGTTAGAGACCGTGCACGTCAACTTGACAATGAATATGGGAGAGAACATCCACCAAATAAATATTCATCAGCTCCAACCGAAGAGAGTATGGATGAAGCTAGATTAATGGGTAAACAACGTTTAAAACAACAAGCACGCCAACAAAAACAAGAACAAGAAGCACTTATTCGCGAACAACAAATAGAAAATGAAGTACTCAAGAGACAACAAATAGAAAGCGAAGCATTTATTCAACAACAAAACGAACTAATCACGAGACAAGAAATAGAAAGCGACGCACTTATTCAACAACAAGAAGAACGCATCCAAGAACTAGAACGAGAACTAGAACTAGAACGACGATATAATAACTTTCAAAAAGGAAAGGGAAAAGTAAATAGATTATTTTTTTAATTATGAACTCGAATAGTAAACGTTGAAATGATAGTTAGTATAATTTAAAGATTGTATATCAAAAATTAAATTATGGATGTTAAATACCAAGTTGTTTTCATAAATCGTCCAGAAGACACACGTAGACGAGAAAATATGATAAAGCGATTATCTTACCATAATCTAGACGAATTTGTACATATAATTACAGCAGATGATAATAATGATGAATTTCGCGATTTTACTACAGGAATAGAAGAACACCAATTAGATGAGAGATATATGCGGATAATGGGTTCTTTACTTTGCCATATAAAAGCAATGAGGTATTTTATGAATGAGTCACAATGCGATCAATGCTTAATTATGGAAGATGATGCCATGCTTCATAAAGAATTTAGAGAAAAGCTATTTGATTTGGTTACAAACAAACCAATTGAACATGATTGTATTTTGCTAGCGCCATATCTTATACATCAAATTGAACCTATACATTTTGTTACAGCTGGATTATTCAATCACTATGCAAAAACTATTTTTGGTGCAAGTTGTTATTGGATAACAAAAAAATGCGCTATTAAAGCATTAGAACATTATGACAAGCCTTTTAGAGATTGGAGTACCGGTGAATTTTCGAAGCACTTTACATCAGAGCATCTAATTAATAGTATAGGATCTTATGTATCATATCCTCCTCTTGCTATAGAAGAATCGATAGACACAAATTTACAACACGAATCGCATATGCATCATAAAAAATCATATTGGTCGTTTTATGGATTTGAAAATTATGTTTAATTTTTATTCTTTTTTTTTTGAATAAAAATTATTTTATACAATTTTAAATCGTCTTTTTACAGTTTGAACCGAAACAAATGCCAATCCGATAATATTGTCATCATTAGATGAATAATAACGAATTTTTTTTGATTTGTTTATTACCCTTTCTATTTCGTCTCTAGTTCCGTGAATTATACAAGCTATTTTTTTATTAATAGTATCTTTCGATTCGGATCCAGAAATAGGCATATCATCCTTTTCAATTGGTAGACAACCACTAATTGGAATTTTAAAAATAGTCCTTTCATTACCACGACTATCGGTTGATTGTGTACCTTGAATAGGGCCAGTATTAGACCAACGCAAACCAAGCTCTTCTTCCATTTCTAATAGCATTGTTTCATATGGCTCCTGATTATGTTTACGTGTTCCAGTGACTCCTATTTGAATATCCCAGATGAAAGAGCTATAATCTTTCAATTGTACTGGACATACTATCCAGTCTTCATCTTTCATCTCACTTATGCATTCTCTTAGAAATTCTCCTCTGCCAAAAAATCCATATGAGCTAAATTCAATATCTGTCTCTGGGAAAACTCTCCATTCTGCCATTTCTAGACCGACGTAACATCTGGCTTTGCACCTTTTAGAAGCTCTCAGAGATCTATGTTTAATGTTCTTAAAAAGACAAACTCGCACGGTTCTGTTTTCTTCTATTGACATTTTAATTTTGTTTTGATTCCTTATATTTGAAAATGAAATTATTATTCATTTTCCAAAAAATAAAAAAGAATCATGTTCGATTATAATAATTACATTATGAATGAAAATTTTGGTATTTGGTTTTACGCACCTTTTGCTGTCGCAATAACAGGTCTTGCTTTTTATGGATTGATTCAGAAATTAAGAATTTACCATATGCAAAACCAAATGTGTATAGTAAGAGCGATGTTATACAAACTATCCGTTGCTCCACCAGGAATTAAACAAGAGTATGAGTATTGGAGGACTGGAAATATGAAGAGTATAGATATTACGCCAGAGTGTGGTCCAATATACGAAACGTCTCTTCATTTATATGATATGAAAATGAAGCTAGGACCGGAAGCATCAGCTGTTCTTTTACTATATTTTCTAGATCTTGCTGACGTATCTTCAGTCGAAAATCCGATAGGTAATTGTGCACTTAGGTGGGCTAGGATAATAGGATGTTTACCATATATTTATGCACCTCATTATGAAGAAATTATTATGTCAAAATTTGATGTTACTTCAGATAGAGAAAGTATGGTTTGGATAATGATGTATCTATGTGGGCCAAATTGCATTCTTACAACACGTATGTTTTTGCTTTGGAGAACGTGTACTCGTGATTCTACGCGGATTATTTACGAAACAAAAAACTACCTATTTAATGAAGAATCCGGTACAGCAGGATATCACCCAAAAATTTATATAACTCTTCCACGCCAGATGATGAGTGTTCCACGCGGATTTCCAAATCTTCTTTTTCTTGATGTACAATATCATAATGACAGAACATGTAGCGTCAATTTAGATTGGTTAAAGAAAGTACAAAAGGCCAGATATAAGTTATGGAACGAAAACAACGTATCTATAGAACGAATTCTTTCACTTGTAGGCTGTTCGCAACTAGATGGTGGTAGATTAAATTGTAATATGGGTTCTATTCTTTCTCCTATTGGTCATGTGTGATAAGGAAAGAGTTCCGAACGAAGAGAAGAGTCTTCAGAAATAAAATTGATACATAGTCAATTTAGTAGACTTGTCTGTCCAGTGAGAGTTGCGGTGGTTTCATTCACAACCATGTGCATAGTTAATTCAGAATGATCATAATTAATTTGTAAGAAAAATTCTTACAAATTTATATTATTTTTGATATCCAATCTATAGCAATAGGTCTGTCTACGTCGTATTTTTACCTGTTAAGTAGTTTGTCAAATATGTGTGTTTACACAAATTCATTTTTAATAAATTCACATTTATATAATAGTAATTATATACAAATTATCTCAACAATGAGTAATTTATTATCTGATAATTTTACATTATATACATCAGTCATACTTGGGGATGAATTTGCAAGTGGATCATTTGGCAAAGTATACGTTGTCGATACACCAACCGGTAGAATCGCTGTAAAGAGTGTGCCTGAGTTGGAAGGTCATATGAATAGGGAATTTGAGACGTGCAAAGTACTTGCATCAGAAAACCATCCTAATATCGTGCAACTACTTGGCTATTGGATTGAAAACACCACTCTCTTTTTGGTAATGGAGTTTATGCCTGAAACTCTTAATAACCTTTTGGAAAGACTTGTGTTAGCAAAAATGCGAATGAAATTTTGTTTGATGAATAAGTTAATGATGCAACTTGCATGCGCATTGGAGCACCTAGATAAAATTAGATTAATGCATCGAGATATAAAACCAGATAACATTCTTGTGGATGTGTGCAATAATAGACTTGTGTTAGCTGATTTTGGAAGTGCAAAATTTGTAAAAGAGGGTGAGTCACACGCAACATACATGTGTACACGTTTTTACAGGGCACCTTGTCTCATATTAGATCGTGATATGTATTCAACATCAATTGATATTTGGTCTTTTGGTTGTGTCTTGGCAGAATTTGCTTATGGAGGACCACTATTTGCAGGAAACACACAAACAGAAGTTCTTTCCAGAATAATCCGAATTAGAGGAATGATAACTGTTGATGACATTTCACACATGCCAACAAGTCGTCCAGAAAATATTGACATTCGTCTAGATTGTGTCTGCAAACCTTGGTGTAAAGTATTCACGAGGCGTATTAATGATAAGCGTGTAAACACATCTTATGGCAAAAAATACGAGGATATATTGGATGCTTGTTTACAATTGAACCCTTTAAAACGCATTTTAGGGTCTAATCTCGTTCAAAAATTCAAATGAATCGAGATTTTCATATTATATAAATGTAATTATTACATTTATATAATACAAAGTAAATGTCTCTTACTAAAAAAAATAAGTGTAAAGAGTCGATTTTCGATCTGGTGGAACCTCTTACTTGGTCTTTATTAGAGAAAAGAATTGGTGATGATTTGAATACACTTGAATCAACTTTAAATTCTGGATTATCATCAACTGATACACCAGAATTGAAAGACATATTTCAAACTTTTACAATAAAGTCATCAAATATTGGTCATCTTACTACTCCGAATATATCTCACTTGAATTAAGTAACAAGAATCTAATCTTTTTGATCACCAAAAATTATAATAAAAGTTTAGACCGTACCTCACAGTCATCCCATCATCGAGCGTGACAGTTTCAATACTATTCTTTGCGCGCGCGGCAACATATTCCTCAAACGCAAGATTATTGAAAGCAATTTGCTTTGAACTCAAAGGTAGTCGCGATCAATTAAATTTTATCAATATTTCAAATTAAAATATTGATATACATTTCATCCAGCATAAAAATTAAGATACAATACACCGTCTTTATTCTCAAAAGAGCTGATTAATTTTTTATCATCCAAAATCATACCTTGTTCACGTAATTTAACAATAGAGAATGTTGGATTTCCAAGCCAAAAATTATTCTGATCTTTTACCATTTTACAAATTTCTCCAATTGTTGTTTCTTCTGAAACTTTGTAACAAAATGGATAATCTTCACTTTGTGACATTATCCATCTTAAATGAACTTCTATCATTTAATATAGAATATATATATTTATAAATGACAAAATTAGTATCCAAAGAATTTAGTTATATATGATAGAGCAAAGACCGTAATACCTACTGACTGAATCAAAATTATATTTTTCAAGTAAACTATCTCTTGATTATAAGAAAGAGAATCTAGGCTTTTCTCCATTTGAAATTTCTTTAAATCCAAAATGAACTGATCTCTTCTTTTTTTCATCCGCTGTACTTGGTAATAAAGACATTTGTTATCAACCTTTGTCATTTATCTTAAAACATACATTTTTTAGATCAGAAATCTATAGATTTAAAGATATGCTTTTTATTATATAATAAAATGGAAAACCAGACTGATACAAAGGAAACTGAAATGCCTCAAGCACCGGAGAATATTGATAATAATAACCTACTTGCAAATATGTTTAATTCGTTTTTGTCACAAGCTGGTCAGAATGAATCAAAGGTTGTTGAAGATAATGGTAATGAGGAGGAAGCTGATAGTGATGATGAGGATAGTGATGATGAGGATAGTGATGATGAGGACAGTGATAAGTGGGTAGCTCTTCAAAAGCTTCTTGATTCACATCTTCGGATCACAAAATGCTTGCTTCGCATGATAAAGGAAAAGTAATGAATTTTTTATATACTATATATAAAAAAAATGTTTACTACAAATCAAAAATTAGCTGCTGCTGGAGGAGCAGTGGTGTTATTAATTGTGATAGTAGTTGTAATTATCTTTGTTACAAAAAAAGATAGTACTACTCGTACAACTACTCCGTTTACTCCTACAACTACTCCGTTTACTCCTACCACTACTCCGTTTACTCCTACCACTACTCCGTTTATTCCTACAACAACTCGGTTACCTACAACAACTCCTTTTACTCCTACAACTATGCCCGATCTTAGAAAAATCAATATAACGTACACCGATGTGATCGATGGGCCGCACCGGATCATTGGAAACGACTTCTACTTTAAAGGCGCATTCGACAAGCCGTTTGCGACCGGAAAATGGATAGGTCCGAATGAGTACGCCGTGTTTATTTCCCAGTGGCGCGGGTGGATTCTGATGCAGATCGCGAACAACTTTACCATGAAAACGGCATGGAAATTAGAAGAATCTACTTACGTACCTACCGTTGCGGACATAGCCACCTTAACGACTGGCAGGCCAGCTCTCAGATGGTCCTGAATACTCGGAACGTTCGGACATTTCTGATTCCATTCCAGTGTATTCAGGGTGCGCTCCGGGGCCGGTGCATTACAGACATGCACTCGTGCATCATCCAACAAACACCAAGGTAGTGAAATTACATCTCATTTCAAATTTAAAAAATGAGATGTTTTATAGTAAGTATTAAATGTATACAGAAATTTTGTTTGCTCTGGTAGCTTTTTACGTATGGCGTTCTAAAACGCATCTTGTTGTCAAAAATGTAGTAATGAAGAATTTTAAAGAGTTTAGAAGACTAAATTCGCTCGTTGCAACGAGCGAGACTGAAAATTTTAAGATTATATATGTAAGTCTAAAACTTATTGCAAAGGCTAGTTATATTTCTTTTATTCAATACATGAATAATTCTGTAAAATCTATAGAAGGAGGTAAGTCACACGAACTAACGTATGTTATTAATGGAAAAATGTACAAATTAATAGTTACCCCTACTCGGGGCCCCGCTCCGATTATGCAAATAAGTAACGATAATGGTGAAGACGTAACAGATATTGTTCTTCCATATATGGGTCCTCAATACGATTGGCATTACCGAGAATTTACCCCTAGATTTTTCGGATACAAATCTCTTACTTTTGAGCTTGCTGATGGTTCAGAGAGAACATATGACGATTCTGATTCTTTTCCAGTTGTAAATGATTTTTTTAAAAATGTATATAATCAAAGACAAGATGAAACAAAAGAGAGAACCTCTTATCGAGAAACATCTCAGGGAGAAAGGGTTGGAAATGAAGGAACTGAGTGTAAATGACGTGAGTGAACAATCTGATGTTGAAATTTTACAAGAAAGGTTATCCTATTATGTTGCCATACACTCAGGTATTTGGAGATCTCCTTCTCATCATAAAAGAGCAGTGTTTCTAAAGTAAAAACTATAAATTGTGTACGTAAAACAATTTAATATATTAGAATTAATATATTAAAAATGAGAGATTAATTTGTTTGGACTTGAATCAATAATCTGTTGTACTTCATATTTCTTCTGATTACAATAATCATCCATACCCAATTACTTCAGAAATAATACGGTCTGCTTCATTATATGAACTGACTGGCTCTAAAGCAATAATATTTACTGCTATATTTATCCAGCGTGTAAAGTCTTCATCTCTAGGAAACTTAAGAGTCAAATATTCTCGTATTTCGTCTGGTGTTCTTGGAATATTTCTTTGATAAATTTCTTCAGCGTTTTCTTCATCATAAGACAACTCTAATTGTCTCTGTACATCAGGTGGAACGATAGACTCTTCATCATAAGACAACTCTAATTGTCTCTGTACATCAACTGGAACGATAGACTCTTCTCCATCAGACAACTCTAATTGTCTCTGTACATCAGGTGGAACGATAGACTCTTCATCATCAAATTCTGTTCCAAATGTTAATAATTGTCTCAGTGTATCAGGCGATTCTGGACTATCACCTCGTTCAACGAGACGACGATGATTCTTCTGTACTTTAAGAAAAATACGGTCTGCTGTATTATATGAACTGACTCGTTTCTTTACAACAATATCTACTACTATATCTATTATCAAGGGAAACTCTACATCTCTAGAAAACATAAGAGTCAAATATTTTAGTATTTCGTCTGGTGTTCTTGACATATTTCTTTGACGTTTAATCTCTTTTTCTCTTCTTCTGCGAACTTTATCTATATATGATTGGTTTGCTATGGTAGATTGTGCATCCATACTACTTACTGACTTAGACCATATATAAAATTTTTGTTTCATGAAATAGCTATCTGGATAAACTTCATTAAGCTCTATTGCTTCATTGACAGGCCAACATACATTCCCTTCAGTTCCTTTACAAACTTTAATGGTGTGTAATGGTTTGTTTGAACCTTCTTGACAATGATGCCCGCCAAGACCTGATTGAACAGTTCCAAATTGTATTGCCATAGAAGCTGTATATTTAAAGACTTTATCAGTTGGAACCAAGACAAATACTTGATTTTTTGTATTATATATAGCATCTAATATTTCACTTAAGGGAACATAAATTGAAAATCCAAAATTTAGAGTAATAATTGGATTTTGACCAAATAAATAATTAAGACCTTCCTGATTATCAATGTCTTCGCATTCAACATACAAAAGAGAACCAATATCTTTTGTTAATAGATCCAAATTATAACAAAAAGGAGTCAATTTATCTAGTTTCTCAGAAGTTGCCAAAAAAAATATTAATCTTTTCATT
>Ga0209358_10002511_pt1 | contig 13919 bp, 11 predicted proteins | sample LauGreFa1BDMLBSN_2_FD_187574 | JGI IMG/M metagenome (GOLD analysis project Ga0209358, IMG submission 187574) | Freshwater lake microbial communities from Lake Michigan, USA - Fa13.BD.MLB.SN (SPAdes) (version 2) | ecosystem: Environmental > Aquatic > Freshwater > Lake | place: Lake Michigan, USA... | reverse complement strand
CTCTATTTCGCTTCTATATCTTGACGAATTTGCATTCGTTCCAAGTAACATTGCTGAAGAATTCTTCACCTCTGTATATCCTACGATTTCTTCTGGTCAGTCCTCTAAGATTCTAATCTCTTCAACGCCAAATGGCATGAATCACTTTTATAAAATGTGGACAGAAGCAACAGAAGGTCACAATGGGTTCATGCATATTGAAGCCAATTGGAGACAGGTTCCAGGTCGAGATCAAAGATGGGCGGATGAGCAGCGGCGAGTTCTTGGTGATCAAAAATACTATCAAGAAGTTGAATGCGAGTTCATGGGCTCCTCTGGAACTCTTATTTCTGCTGCAGGGCTTAAAACTCTTGCATTCGTGTCGCCATTAAGCAAAACAGAAAGCGGAATTTCGATTTATCATCAACCAGTGACTGGAAGAAATTACATCATTGTGGCTGATACATCTCGAGGTAAGGGTTTAGACTACTCGGCTTTCGTTGTGGTAGATATATCGAAGATTCCATATACTCTGGTCGCGACCTATAAAGATAATAACATCAGCCCTCTTGTTTATCCGAGTATTATTAAGAGAATGGCTGAGTATTATAACGGTGCCTATGTTCTCGTCGAGATCAACGATAATGGTCAGCAAGTTGTCGACTCTTTATTCGAAGATTATGAGTATGAAAACATTCTTTCGACGGTCGAAATTAAAAATAGAATGAGCCTTACATGGGGATATGGTAAGAAGTCTGATCGAGGTATTCGAACAACTAAATCCGTTAAACGTCTCGGATGCTCGGTTCTAAAAAATCTAATTGAATCTCAACAAATTTTGATTCAAGATTTCGAAACAATCTCGGAGTTATCGACTTTTATTGCTCGAGGAACAAGTTTCGAGGCTGAAGAAGGAAGTCATGATGATCTGGTGATGTGTTTGGTCTTATTCTCTTGGTGTACAAGTCAAAACTTCTTCTCCGAACTCAGCGACACAAATATTAAGAAGCATCTCCACGAAGAACAGATGCGACAAATCGAAAATGAGATGCTTCCGCTACCTTTGACGAATGTTGCCGACGAGAAAAGCGATTCTTTTGTACACGATGGAGCTGTTTGGAACATTGTTCAGAACGAAAAATGGGGTGTTCATTAAAATTCTACAAATCCTCTTTTTACTAAATAATTTCGTAGATTTTCTTAATTCTCCATGCATAGGAGCATAAACATGGCTTTTCAATTATCTCCTGGTGTTGTTACTTCTGAAATTGACTTAACAACCGTCGTTCCATCAACTGGAACAACAACTGGCGCCTTCGCAGGAATTTTTCAATGGGGTCCAGCCGAGATTGCAAGACAGGTTGAAAATGAAGTTCGACTTGTAGAAGTTTTTGGTAAACCAGACAACAATACCGCAGTTTCATTCTTTACTTGTGCAAACTTTTTGACCTATGGCAACGACCTTCGTGTTGTTCGCGCAGTAAACGGCTCAAACACAAGAACTGCAACATCATCAGGAAATACTTCATTCTTGATTAAGAATGAAGATGAATACTTCACCTCTTACTATTCTTCAAACACTGCAGCTTCTGGTGCATGGGCAGCAAGATACGCTGGTGCACTTGGCAACTCTCTTAAGGTTAGCGTTTGGGCAAACACTGACGCAACTGCATTCAACTCTTGGACATATAAGAACTATTTCGATTCTGCTCCAGGCACCTCAGCATTCGTATCAAACGTAAGCGGTGCGAATGACGAATTGCATATCGTAGTTGTCGATGAAGACGGATTATTCACAGGAACCTCAGGTACGGTTCTAGAAACCTATCCATTCCTATCAAAAGCATCTGATGCAAAAGATAGCGTCGGCAATTCAAATTATTACAAAGATGTTCTTTGGAGAAAGTCAAAGTACGTCTACTGGATGGATCATCCAGACGCAGCAAACACCTCAGCAACTTGGGGTACTGTTTCTGCTGGCAAGACATTTGCTCAACTCGCTAACGTCACAGCAATTCACACTGTGTCCATCAGCGGTGGTGCTGATGGATTCCCAGTAGCAGCAAATGTTCAAACAGGATATAGCAAGTTTATCGACTCTGATCAGATCGATGTATCGCTTGTTATGACTGGAGACGCAAATGCTCAAGTCCAGCTCTATGCAATCAACAGCGTTGCTGAAGTTCGGAAGGACTGCGTTGTATTCGTATCACCAACTCTTGCTAATGTAACATCGTCAACACCAACTGACGACGTTGTCAACTATCGTAAGAATGCTCTTTCAAACGTCAGCTCTTCATACGCAGTGATGGATAGCGGTTGGAAATATCAATACGACAAGTACAACGACAAGTATCGTTGGATTCCACTTAATGGTGACGTTGCTGGTCTCTGTGTTCGCACAGACCTTGAAAGAGATGCATGGTATTCACCAGCTGGCGCATCACGTGGTCAAATCAAGAACGTAATTAAACTTGCATATTATCCAGTGAAGACCGACAGAGATACGCTCTATAAGAACGGCGTCAATCCTGTTGTATCGTTTGCTGGTGAGGGTACTCTACTATTCGGCGATAAGACATTGCTATCGAAGCCAAGTGCATTTGATCGCATCAATGTTCGCAGATTGTTTATTACTCTCGAGAAAGCAATTGCACGTGCTGCGAAGGCACAACTCTTCGAATTTAACGACGAGTTTACAAGATCGCAGTTCGTATCAATTGTTGAACCATTTTTGAGAACGGTGAAGGGTCGTCGTGGAATCACAGACTTCAAGGTTGTCTGTAACTCAACAAACAATACATCGGATGTGATTGATCGCAATGAGTTTATTGGTGACATTTATGTTAAGCCAAATCGTAGCATCAATTTCATTCAACTAAACTTTGTTGCAGTTCGCAGTGGTGTGTCGTTTGATGAAGTCGTTGGTAGATTCTAATAAATAATCTAAAGTCAGGAGAACGCAATGCCTTTCAATATTACAGACTTTAAAGGAAATTTTCCTTTCGACGGCGCACGCCCAAATCTGTTTGAAGTCAATATTCCAGTCTTTGATCAAAAACTTACTTTTACTGCAAAAACTGCACAGCTTCCAGGCTCAACAGTAGGAACGATTGAAATTCCTTATTTTGGTAGAACTGTAAAGGTTGCTGGAAACAGAACATTCCCTGAATGGAGTGTAACAGTGATCAATGATGAAGACTTTGTTATTCGCAATCAGTTGGAAGAATGGATGGCAAGAATTAACGGTCACGAAAGTAATCTTGCTGAAGCATTCTATAGCCAATATACATTTGATGCTGAAGTTTATCAGTATGGTAAACAAGGAAACATTATCAAGTCATATACTTTCATTGATATGTTCCCAACAGATATTTCACCAATCGATGTCAGCTGGGATGCAAATGATGCAATCGAAGAATACGCAGTAACGTTCCAATATCAGTATTGGAATTCTGCAGAAGTCTTTGTTGGATAATTGAATCAAATATGAGCAGCCTTAATGACCTTTTAAGGAAGATCAATAATATCACGCGTGGTGTGAATAACATCACAAGAATAGCGTCGAGTTTTAATGCTAGCACTCGCGCTGTTCGAACTTTGAGAGATCAATTTCGTGGCAAGAAAAATCCACGACCATCATCGCAGTTCACTGGATCAACATCAAATCCACAAGCCAAACCTCTCGGTCTCACACCTGTGAGTAAACCAGCTGGTGGAAGAAATACGAATGCTCGACCAGTGAGACCTGCTGCACCAGCAAAATTTGGGTCTAAGATCAGATAATTTTTTATGTTTAATTGATTTTGTTATAATCGGAGTAAAATATGGCAGGTATTAATTTATTTGGCTTTGAACTTGTACGCAAAAAGCCAGAAACAGATATTCAACCACAAATCACTGCACCTATTGCTGACGACGGTGCTATTGAAGTCAGCGCAGGTGGGTATTTTGGTACATATCTAGACCTTGAAGCCAGTTTTAAGAATGAAGCTGACCTTGTTTCTCGCTATCGAGAAATGTCACTCCAACCAGAACTCGAATCTGCAATCGATGAAATTGTGAACGAAGCAATTGTTCACGATGAGTCAGGCAAATCAGTTACAATCATTCTTGATGATCTTGAACAGCCTGAAGAAATCAAAGAAGCCATCCGTGACGAATTTAAGAATGTCTTGAAACTTCTTAACTTCTCTAATGACGGATCTGGTCTCTTTAGAGATTGGTATATTGATGGAAGATTATTCTTTCAAGTCCTTGTTGATCGGGCTCAACCACAACTTGGCATTCAAGAATTAGTTTATATCGATCCAAGAAAGATTAAAAAAGTTCGCACAGTCGAAAAGAAAAAAGATCCACGAACTGGTGCTGATCTAATTTCTGGTGTTCAAGAGTTCTATGTGTTCAATGATAAGGCAACTGTTCAAGGAACACAATCAGTCAGTACTCTTGGTGATGCATCTCTTAAGATCGCAGTTGATGCGATTGTCAATATTAACTCTGGACTTCTTGATCCAAAACGTCAAATGGTTTTGTCATATTTGCACAAAGCCATTAAGCCACTCAATCAGTTGCGCATGGTTGAAGATGCTGTTGTAATTTATCGCCTATCACGTGCACCAGAACGTCGTGTGTTCTATATTGACGTTGGTAACATGCCACGCATCAAGGCAGATCAATATCTTCGCGACTTTATGACAAAGTTCCGAAACAAAGTTGTGTATGATTCTTCAACTGGTGAAGTTAAAGATGATCGCAAGTTTATGTCAATCATGGAAGATTTCTGGATTCCTCGTCGTGGTGAGGGTAAGTCGACAGAAATCACTACACTTCCTCCAGGACAAAATCTTGGCGAAATGTCAGATGTGAAATACTTCGAGCAGAAACTCTATAAGTCATTAAACATTCCAATTACTCGATTGGAATCAGGACAAGGCTTTATGCTCGGTCGCACACAAGAGATCACACGCGACGAAATTAAATTTAACAAGTTTATTGAGAAACTTCGTTCCAAGTTTACAGTTCTATTCGATGAACTTATGGAGCGTCAACTCGCTCTAAAAGGTATCGCTTCTATCGATGAGTGGAAAGAACTACGAGAAAAGATTCATTATGACTTCTTGAAGGATAATAACTTCTCAGAACTCCGCGAAACCGATCTTATCAACTCTAGAATGCAATTGTTGATGCAGGTCGAGCAGTTTACAGGAAGATACTTCTCGAAGGCATGGGTGCAGAAGAACGTTCTACATCTAGATGAAGAAGAAGTTGGTAAGATTGATGTTCAAATTGAACTCGAAAGAATGAAAGAACAACAAGAGATGATTCAAAAGGCTCAAGAAGAAGCCGCGATGAATCAACAGATTATGCAAATACAGGCTCAGTACGCTCCTCCACAAGAACAGATGGTAGCACCTGAACAGGCAGCAGCTGCTGAACAACAAGCTGCGGCGCAACAACCACAGCAATAATTGTCTAAATATTGGAGTAAATATGAATAGTGAAAATTTATTAAGTGCGATTTTTTCTCAGAATGCAGATGCGGCAGCAGAAGCATTTAATGGGGCACTCGCAGCAAAGATTGCAGATGCATTAGAGGTTAAGAAAGTTGAAGTTGCTTCAAACTTTATCTCTACGCCAGCTGCACCTGAAGTTGAATATAGCGAACCAGTAGAAACTGCATCAGAGGCACCTGCAGAAGTAAATGTCTGATAAAGAAAAAGACAATTTAAATTTAACAGAGGCAGCAAAGGCTTCAAGCCCAACTGCATCTATTAAAAGTCGTTTGCAGAATAGAATTCCTGCTCTTAAAAGCAGATTTAAGATGAACCTAAATTCAGCTGTGGCAACAAAAGCAATCGCCGATTATGTTGATATATCAGCAAAAAATCCGAAAGCAAGCAGTTCTGATATTTTTAGAAGATTAGGGCGTCAAAAACAAGATGCTGTTTCTAAAATCAATCAAATTGTGCCAATTCCAGTGCTTGTTAATTCACCAGACTCGCAATTTAGACGTGTTCTGAGAGACATTAAGGAAGAAAATAAAATGATAAATGAGCAATCTGAATTTAATCCTCCTCCAATGCTTCTGTTGAAAAGATTAGCACTTCGTATGTTTCCAGATGGAAAACGTGTTGTTCTTTATATTGATAACAAATATGGTCTCTCATTTCCAGTTCCATATGACGCATTTGCTCCAGGATTCAGTACTGTAAATACACTCAGACCAGGTGCAAAAGTTGGTGGATTGCGCGCTGCAACTGCAGCTGCTGCAGGATATGTAAATGAAGAAACAGTTCCAGTAATTTTTGCCACAGGCGAAGAAATTCTTGTTGAAAAAGTTGTTATGGATAAAATTAAAAATGTTTTTGATAATTTAAATGAAAAGAATAAAGAAAGATTATCAGATATGCTTCTTGAAAGTCAAGAAACATTTAACAAAGTTAAAGATTTCGCACTACTAGTAGAATGAATACACAAGAAAGTTTTGAAGATCGATTTGGTTCTCCTGAATTTCAGGATAGAAAAGGATCAAATGTAGAAAACTCAGTGAGCCAAAAAGAAAAAGTACAGATGAAAAAATACGGCATTAAACCAAAAGATACAATGATTGATAAAATTAACAAGGTTATTGCAGAAGAAATGCCAGCACAAGATGTGGAAATTGATAACAACGAATATGATGATGAAGAAGATGAAGCAAAACAAAAAGAAAAAGAACAAAAAAACGAATTAAAAATTAAGATTATGCAATACTTAAATCCTCGTATTGTAAAATCAAAAGAATTAAAGAACTATGTTGATAGATCAAACATTAAGGAAGAAATTTATAAGACGCTTAATAGTTTTGCTCAACAAAAATTAAATGCATATAAGAATGCAATTGCGCTCAATCTTCCAGTTGAACTTGGCGAGTCTGACAAATTTATGCCAACGCCACGCCAAGTTCCCGCTCCTCCAGGTGGACTTCCAGTTCCAAAAGGATACGAGAGAGTAAAGAGCTGGGGTGGCGCATATGAGTTAAGAAGAACAGCAGAATCACTCCGCGACGAACATAATGAACTTCATACAACACCATCAGAAGAAACAGAGCAACTTGATGAGGCAAAGCGCAATCCAAACGTGATGCGTCAAGGTCGTACGAAAGTAATCAAGGCTCGTGTTCGTGGTGGAAAAGTGCAGCGTCGCAAAAAAGTATCTGCTGTAAAAGGATACACAATTCGCGGTGGCAAACTCAAGCGTATGTCTGCTGCTGAAAGACTTCGCAGAAAACGTGGCGCTCGTATTGGTAAAATTAAAAGAAAAGCAAAGATGTCTCGTGCTATAATGAAAAGAAAACGCTCATTAAGAAAAAGAGCATCTCTTGGATTAAAGGAATAGTAAAATGAAATTGATTACAGAAACAGTCGAAGAAGTAAAGTATATCACCGAAGACAATAACGGTGTGAAGACACTTTACATTCAAGGTCCATTTCTTGTTGCTGAAACAAAGAATCGTAATGGGCGCTCATATCCAGTTAGCGTTCTCGAAAATGAAGTAAATCGTTATATGAAAGAGTACGTTGATAAGAATCGCGCATTCGGTGAGCTCGGACATCCAGAGTCTCCAACGATTAATTTAGAGCGTGTTTCTCATATGATCACTAATATTACAAAGAACGGTAACGTCTTTGAAGGTAAGGCAAAGGTTCTTGACACGCCTATGGGCAAAATTGCCAAGAATTTGATGGAAGCAGGGGCTACTCTCGGCGTTTCTTCGCGTGGAATGGGTTCTCTCAAAAACGAAGGCGGTGTTAACATTGTTCAACCAGACTTCTACCTCGCTACTGCAGCTGATATTGTTGCAGATCCATCAGCTCCAGGTGCTTTCGTTCAAGGTATTATGGAAGGTAAAGAGTGGGTTTGGGATAACGGTCTCGTCAAAGAACTTGATGTAAATGCATACTATGAAGAAATTAAAACAGCAAAGCAAAAACAGCTCGACGACATCTCTTTGAAGATCTTTGAGAACTTTTTGTCAAAGTTATAAGTTTTATAAATAATAATACCTCTTCAGGAGTTTTTAAATGAAACATAAATCATTACATGAATCAGCAGCAGAAATTCTTGCAGCATCTGTTGCAGGCGCAGGAAAAGAACCACTGCCAATGTCAGACATGTTAATGAATCCGCCAGTAGATTTAGGTGGAGAAATGACAACAGGAGATGTTACTGCTGTTGGTGATGCAGCTTCTCAATCAATGGAAGCATCACCAAAGCCAGGTCAACCTGGAGCTCCTGCTGAAGAAATGAAGACAGTCGAAAACGAATCAGAAGAAACTGAAGAGAAAGAAGAAGAAGAAGAAGAGGAAGAAGGAGAGGAAGAAGAAAAGCCAGAAGCAATGATGGAAGCTCTCATTGCAGAGCATGGCGAACAAGTTATCCTCGAAAGTCTTATTTCAGAACACGGCGAACAGGCTGTGTATACTCAAATTCTAGAAAGTTTTGTTGCCGAGTATGGTGAAGATGCTGTCACAGACGCATTCATCGATACATTGTCAGAAGAAATTGGAGATGAAAGATTACTTGATTTGATTGCTGAGTCTGTAGTTCCTGCATTCCACGAACAACAATTAACTGAAGAACAATTTAATGTTCTTCAAGAACAATCAACCTCATTCATCACCGAAATGCAAACTCTTTCTGAAGAAGATTTTGAGAACTATATCTCAAATCTTACAGAAGAAGAATTTATTTACGCAATTCAATTATCGTCTCTCAACGAAGAATATCTCGTTGAATTCTTAAAGAAGATCGGCAAAGCACTTAAGAAAGGTGTGAAGGCTGTTGGTAAGGTAGCAAAGAAAGCAGTTAAGGTTGTTGCAAAAGCAGCACCACTTCTTTCATTCATCCCTGGTGTTGGTACTGCAGTCGGTGCAGTTGCTGGCAAACTATTGGGTGGAATCGGTTCAAAGATTGCAGGCAGTGCGCTTGGTAAAGCAGTTTCTGCTGGTGCTTCAAAACTCGGTTCATCTGTACTTGGCAAGGCAGCACTTTCAGCAGGTAAGGGTGCACTACAAGGTGGTGTATCAAGCGTACTACAAGGTGGCAAATTCTCACAAGGCGCCAAGTTGGGCGCAGTAACTGGAATTGCTTCACCAATCGTTAATAAAGTTGCTGGTGGTTTGGCAAAAGCCACTGGTTCTGCTGCAATCGGTCAAACAGGAGCAGATGCTCTTGCTGGTGGTCTTGCAAACAAGGCAATGGGCGGCAGCTTCAGTCAAGGCGCAAAAACTGGCGCTATCGGTTCAGTAGTTGGCAGAGTTGCTGGTGGAATTGGCGATGCCATTCAACAAAGAACTGGATCTGACACAGCAGGAAATGTTGCGCGTGATGTTGCTACTGCAGTTGCTGATAAAGCAGCAAATCGCACAAAGGCAGCGTCATACGACGGTGATCAAGAAGGTTCTGATGAAGCACCAGAGCAAGATGATGTTGAGCAACCAACACGTGTTGCCCAAACAACACCACAAGAAAGAGAAGAAGATGAGGATGCAGATAGCCCATCAAACTTCATGAGAGGCGTGAGAGCAAATAAAGTTGCCGCTCGTCGCCCAGCAACAAGAGGTGCTGCTGTACGAAATGTTGCTGAAGAAACTGATGATCTTTTAAATGAACTATCAGCACTCAATGAAGAACAATTAGATGCATTTATCAGCTCACTCAGTGAAGAAGAATTTGAAGCACTCAATGAGTTTGTTGGTCCACTAGCACGTGTTGGTGTTGCTGCTGGTAAAGCAGGTAAAGCACTAGTTGCTGCTGGTCCTCTTGTAAAAACTATTGGCAAAGGTCCTGGCAAGATTTCTGCAGCAGAAAAAGCAGCTGCAACAACTGCACAAGTTGCAACTAAATCAAAGGCTGGTGCTGCTCTTAAAACAGTTGGTAGAGTTGCAGGAAAACTTGCCCTACCAGTAACAGCTGGTCTTGCAGCATATGATGCTAAGAAAGGTTGGGATGTTGATCCAAATGCAACAACAGGCAAGAAAGCATTGAATGCTCTTCAAGGTGCTGCTTCTGGTGCAACATTAGGATTAATTCCTGGACCAACAAAAGCCGCTGCGCCAGCAAAGAAAGCAGCTGTGCCATCTAAGAAAGATGCAGTTCAAGGAAAAGATCAACCAGCTGGATATGACAAATTTGGTCGTCCAGCAGGATCAAAAGATTTTGGTGTATCGCCAGCTCAAGTAAGAGCACGTCCTGCAGTAACTGCAGCAAAACCAGCTGCTATGAGTGATGAACAGCGATATGGCAAAACTGGTGCTGCAATTCGCGGTGCTGATAAAGATGCACATGCTAAGAGAAAAGACAGTGCATATCTACAATCAATGGGTATCACTGCTGCTCCTGGATCAGCAGAAGCAAATACGCAATTGCTACAAAAATTAAAAGACGGCAAAAAGCCAACTGCTGCTGCACCAGCTGCAGCTGTAGTATCAGAACCAACTCAAGCAACGACACCTGCACAACAATCAGTGACTGCTGGTGGAAGCAAATGGGATGATTTGTCATCATGGGAAGCAAATCCAATTGCTCGTGGCGATGCTGGTGAAAGAGAAGATTATGAAGAGGCACCAACAACACCAGAGAAAGCAGGTGTTGGTATTTTTAGAACTCCAACAGGAGAGAAAACCAAACTAAGAAAAGCAATTCCAAACGAGATTGCCAACATCGTTGGTGGTCTTGCTGGTGGTGTAGGACAGGCTTTCAAAATCAAAGAACTCGGTTATAAGAAACCAGGATCAAGAGTAAATGAACAATTTGAGGACTCTAACATGAATGACGTAAACGGAGAAGAAACAACAATGGAAACAACAGAACTTACCGAAGAGCAAATTCGTGAAGAGAGAATGCTCGCTATTAAAGAAGCGGTAAAGCAATTCAAAGGAAACATGAGAGAAGATGTTGATGCTCTTTTCAACGGCGAGTCTCTTTCCGAAGAATTCCGTGCAAAAGCCACTTTGATTTTCGAATCAGCTGTGTCTTCTCGCGTTGAAAGCATTCTCGAACAAGTTATGGAACAGAACGATGCCGTTCTTGCCCAAGCATATGATGAGATCAAAGATCAACTAACAGAACAAGTTGATGAGTATCTCAATTATGTTGTTGAGCAATGGATGACTGAGAATCAAGTTGCCATCGAGACAGGACTACGTGCTGAACTCGCTGAAGACTTTATCTCTGGTCTACGTTCATTGTTCCAAGAACATTATATCGAAATTCCTGAAGAGAAAGTTGATGTTGCAGAAACACTTGCAGCAGAACTTGAACAAGCAGGTGAATATGTTGAGACAGTTCATCAACATATTGAAGCACAAAACGTTGCAATCGCTGATCTTCAAGAGCAGTTGAATGCAGTCAAGAAAGAAAAAGCAATTGATAATTTCTGCGAAGGACTCACAGCAGTCCAAGCAGCAAAAATGAAGTCGCTCGCAGAGGGCGTGGAGTTCACCGCAGAAGGTGATTTTGAGGAAAAACTCGCAGTACTACGCGAGAACTACTTCCCAACTAAAGTACAAGTGAAAAGTGAGGTAAAGGAAATTCAGCAAGCAATGCTTAATGAAGAACCAGAAGTAGAACAAACCAATAATATTATGGCTCGTTATGTCAAAGCAATCGCAAAAACGGCTCCAAAAGCCTAATTTAATTTAACTGAGGAAACACTAAATGTATATCAACGAAACATATGCAAAGAAGTGGGCACCAGTTCTTGATCACCCAGAACTCCCAGCAATCAGCGACCCTTACAAGCGCGCAGTTACTGCTCTCGTTCTAGAAAATCAAGAGCGTGCTCTACAAGAAGAAGCTCGTTCAATGCAAAACCTATGGGAAGCATCCCCAGCTAACGCTATGGGATCAACCTCACCAAATGGTCTTGCAGGCGCAGCAGGTGCACCAGTTGCTGGATTTGATCCAGTTCTAATTGGTCTCGTACGTCGTGCACTACCAAACCTAATGGCTTATGACATCTGCGGCGTTCAGCCAATGACTGGTCCAACAGGTTTGATTTTCGCAATGCGTTCACAATACGCCAGCAACACAGCAATGACAGGTGAAGCTCTCTATAACGAAGCAAACACCCATTATGCTGGTGCTGCTGGTGCAAACCCACTTGCAACATTGAACGCAAACATTGCAAACGTCACCCTAGCCAACACTGGTACAGGTATGACAACTGCAGTTGCAGAAGACAAGACTCTAGAATATATGGGCTTCCAAATCGATCGCGTTGCTGTTACAGCAAAGTCACGCGGTTTGCAAGCAGCCTATACGCTAGAACTTGCACAAGATCTCAAGGCAATCCACGGTCTCGATGCAGAAACAGAATTGACAAATATTTTGTCAACTGAAATTCTTGCAGAAATCAACCGCGAAGTTGTCCGTACGATCTATGCAACAGCAAACATCGGTATCGTAGGTCTATCAACAGCACAATTCAACCTATCTTCTTCAGCCGACACAAGCGGTCGCTGGCAGGTAGAAAAGTACAAGTCACTCTTGTTCGCCGTTGAGCGTGCTGCTAATAAGATCGCAAAAGATACCCGTCGCGGCAAGGGCAACATGCTCATCGTTTCAACCGATGTTGCATCAGCTCTTTCAATGACTGGTCTTTTGGACTATAACTCTGCTCTAACAAACAACACAAATCTAATGGTTGACGATACAGGCAACACATTCGCTGGATTGCTCTTCGGACGCATCAAAGTGTTTGTTGACCCATATTCTGTCGCTGGTACAGATTATGCTGTTGTTGGTTACAAGGGTGCAACACCTTATGACGCTGGCTTGTTCTACTGCCCATACGTTCCATTGCAGATGGTACGTGCAGTTGATCCAACAACATACCAGCCAAAGGTCGGCTTCAAGACACGTTATGGTCTCGTCGCAAACCCATTCGCAACAGCAGCTGGTCTTGGTGCTCTCGCAAACGACACAAACTACTACTATCGTAGATTCCAAGTGTTGAACATCAACCAGTAATAGTATTACCAAACTTATAAAAATAATAAGGTAATGTGACTCGGGGGGAGACGAAAGTCTCCCCCTTTTTTATTTCGCTAAATAAATGAGTGATGGAGGACATTAGATGACAGCACTCACGCGAAACCCAGTAAACACTGATCTATTACAACCACATAAATTTCAAATCACATTTGATCGATTACCAAATGTGACATACTTCTGTCAGACAGCAAGCCTTCCTGGCATTTCATTGACAGAAGTGCAACACTTTACACCATTCATTGATTTGTTTCGTCCAGGAGAGAAGGCAATTTATGATACCTTCAACACTCAGTTTCTTGTCAATGAAGATTTAAGTCCATGGTTTGAGTTGCACGATTGGATTCGTTCTGCAACATTTCCTACTGATTTTGAAGAATATGTGAATTTGGCTCGAACAACAAGATCAGGATTTGATCAAAGTTTGGCAACAAATAGAAGACCTGCAGTGTATACTGACGGAACTCTTGTAATTTATTCAAACAAAAATAATCCAAGATTCCGAATTAAATTCCGCGACATTTTCCCAAACTATGTCGGTTCTATCAATTTTAATACTCTTGATAATGCAGAAACGACAGTAACTTGCGACGTATCTTTTAGATTCTCTTACTATGATATTGAGAAACTAGAAGTATAGACTATCCGCGAAACACCACATAGTGATTATACTGGTGCAATTTATATAAGACAACTCTTGCTTTAACTTGTCTTTTGATTGAAGATGTTATATACTATGCTCTATGAAAATAGAAACTCCTCCTCTCGAAGAATTAATGCAGCAATGGGAAAAGGACTCAGAAGTTGATACAACTGAGCCTGGAAAAGAAATCCTGCGCATTCCATTACTTCATAACAAATACAACAAATACTTGTCATTACACAATCTTGCTGCAAGAAAA
>Ga0209358_10002510_pt1 | contig 13923 bp, 13 predicted proteins | sample LauGreFa1BDMLBSN_2_FD_187574 | JGI IMG/M metagenome (GOLD analysis project Ga0209358, IMG submission 187574) | Freshwater lake microbial communities from Lake Michigan, USA - Fa13.BD.MLB.SN (SPAdes) (version 2) | ecosystem: Environmental > Aquatic > Freshwater > Lake | place: Lake Michigan, USA... | reverse complement strand
CAAGTATTATCTGACCCAAAAAAAAAATCTTCCTACGATCAATTTGGACATTCTGCGTTTGAAGGTGGAGCTGGTGGTGGGGCTGGTGGTTTTGATTTTGGTGGTTTTGAGTCTGGAGCATTTTCTGACATCTTTGATGATTTTTTTGGCGACTTTATGGGTTCAGGTCGAGGCTCTAAAAAATCAAGATCTAATCGCGGATCTGATTTAAAAATTAATTTAGAAATAACTTTAGAAGAAGCCTATCTTGGAAAAAAACAAACTATAAATTTATCTTCAAACGAAAAGTGTGAAAAATGTTCTGGTGATGGAGCAGAACCTGGTTCAAAACCTAAAAAATGCTCGACTTGTAATGGACATGGAAAAGTAAGAACGCAACAAGGTTTTTTCACTCTACAACAAACATGTCCTGATTGTGGAGGAGAAGGCGAAGTTCTTTCTAACCCTTGTAAAGATTGTAAAGGATCTGGTGCCACTAAAACAAAAAAAAATCTAGCTATCCAAATTCCAAAAGGAGTTGATGATGGAACACAAATAAGATTGTCTGGAAAAGGAGATGCAGGTTACAGAGGTGGATCTAATGGAGATCTTTATGTATTTATAACAGTTACAAAACATAAGATTTTTCAAAGATCTGAAGAAAATCTATACTACAAATTGCCTATATCAATGATAGATGCGGCTCTTGGAACTGAAATAGAGGTTCCAACTATTGATGGTGGAAAGTCAAAAGTTAAGATTCCATTTGGAACTCAGTCAGGAAAGCAATTTAGACTTAAGGGAAAAGGAATGCCCCTGTTAAGAGAAAGTGACTTTGGCGATCTTTTTCTTGAAACAAATGTAATAATTCCGGAAACCTTATCCAAAGAACAAAAAAGATTGCTAGAACAATTCAAGTTATTAGAAGACCAGGATAACAACTCTGAAATTAAAAGTTTCTTTAATAAAGCAAAAAAGTTCTGGGATAAGCTAGAATAATCTTCCTAAATCAATATACAAATAAATAAAAAAGACTATTATTTGTAATTAGAAATATAATTTGTGCAAAATCAAAAAATTATTGATCTAATAAGTAAAAATCTATTTTCTGAAGCTAAAATAGAGTGTAAAACTTTATTAAATATATATCCTGAAAATTCTGATATTTTTCATCTTCTTGGCATTATTTTTTTAAAAGAGAAAAACTTTAAAGAAGCTATTGATTTAATTAATAAATCAATAAATCTTAATAGAAATAACTACAGTGCATTTAATAATTTAGGCACATGTCATTCTAATTTAGGAAATCATAATGAATCATTAAAAAATTATAATAAAGCGATTAAATTAAAACCTGATTATGCTGAAGCCTATAATAATAAGGGTGTTGTATTAAAAAACTTAGGTCGCATTGATGAGGCAATTGAAAGTTATAATAAAGCAATTAAATTAAAACCTAATTATATTGACGTATATTATAACAAAGGCATAGCTCTGCAGAGTATATTTGATTTTGAAGAAGCTTTAAAAAATTATAATCGCTCTATTGAACTAAAATCCGATTATGCAAAAGCATATAATAATAGGGGTGTTGTATTAAAAAACTTAGGTCGCATTGATGAGGCAGTTGAAAGTTATAATAAAGCAATTGATATAAATCCAGGTTATCACGATCCAATTAACAATTTAGGTTTTATATTTCAGCTACAAAAAGACTATAAAAAAGCATTACTACATTTTAATAAAGCTCTAGAAATAGATCACGATTCTGAAAACAAAAAATTTAACATTGGATTATTAAATCTAAAATTTAAAAAATTTAAAGAAGGTTGGGAAGGTTACGAATTAAGAAAAAAACTTAAAGACAGAGATGTTAAATTAAAAAAATATGACTCTTTTGAAAATCCAACTCTTGATCAATTAAAAAATAAAAATATTCTTATTTATGCGGAACAAGGTCTTGGAGATATTATTCAATTCACTAGATACATTAAGCTTTTATTAAAATTTAACAATAAGATTACTTTTAAAATATACCCTTCTTTATTAAAATTATTTAAACCTCTTAACAATTACTGTGAACTTACAAGTTTAGAAGTAGATCCATTAAAATTTGATTATGTTTGTTCATTACTAAGTTTGCCAATAATTTTTAAAACTGACTACAATAATGTGCCATCGGTAACTCAAGAATTTTTACATATTGAAAAAGATAAAATTTCATTTTGGCAAAATGAAATAAAAAATAATAATTTTAAAATTGGGATCGCATGGAGAGCAAATCCGAAGAATAAATTGATGTTCGACAGATCATTAGAATTAAAATTATTTAATAATATTTCTAATATAAAAAATATAGATCTTATTAGTTTGCAAAAAGATTTTAAACCTAAATTAGAAAATACTAACGGGCTCATTAAAATTAAAAATTTTAAAAACCTAGATAACGGTAAAGACGCATTTTTAGATACAGCTGCAATCATAAAAAATTTAGATTTGATAATTAGTGTAGACACTTCAATTGCACATTTGGCTGGAACACTTGGAAAAAATACATGGCTAATCCTAAAATGTGATCCTGATTGGAGATGGTTTTTAGATGACAATAAAACTCCTTGGTATCCATCAATGTCTATATTTAGACAAGATCAAATTGGTAGTTGGAAAAATCCTTTTACTCAAATAGAAAGTAATTTAGAAAAATTAATGAAAAAATAAAATTATGAGCATAATAAAAATATGCCTGATGGGTGGCACCGGCAGGGTGGGTACAATTTTAAAAAAAAAAATTTTACTAAATAAAAATTTTAAACTCGTTAACTCTTTTTCAAAAAATAATAATAATGAGAAACATTTCAGTAATAATGTTAAAAAATCAGATATTATTATTGATTTCTCGAGACCAATAGCTTCCATAGCTGCAACAAAAATAGCAGTTTTATTTAAAAAAAAAATAATAATAGGAACAACAGGTTTTTCTAATAAACAAGAATCTTTTATAAAAAAAGCGTCAAAAAAAATTGCTATTCTTAAGTCTGGAAATATGAGTCTTGGAATAAATCTAATTGAGTATATTACTAGGAACTTGTCAAAAAAAATTCCAAATAATTTTCAAATATCAATTTATGATGATCATCATAACAAAAAGAAAGACTACCCTTCAGGAACTGCTTTGATGCTTGCAAATGCTATTGCTAATGGAAAAGGTAAAAAATTAAGTTCAATAAAAGGAAAAATTTTTTTAAATAAAAATGGAAAAACATCTTCTAATAAAATTAATTTTTATATAACGCGCAAAGGAAAGACTATAGGAAAACATTCCGTAAATTTTGATAATAAAATTGAAAAAATAGAAATTAAGCACACCTCTAATTCTAGAGAATTATTTGCAGAGGGAGCTATGAAAGCTGCTTTATGGCTCAAAGGAAAAAATAAAGGTCTATTTAGCATGCAAGATATGCTTAATCTTAATTAAAAATTTTTAATAGTTTTTAAAGAATACTTTTAATGATCTTAAAAAAAGAACAATCGTATCAGCTTATTAAAAAATTAAATCAATCAATTAAAAATCCAAAAACCTCTTTAAAATACAGAAACCAATTTACTTTGCTTATTTCAGTTTTGCTTTCCGCTCAATGCACTGATGTTAATGTTAATAATGTTACTAAAAATATTTATAAAAAATATTATCAACCAGAGCATTTTTTAAAGCTTAAGATACATAAAATAAAAAATCTTATAAAAAATATTGGACTTTTTAATAACAAAGCTAAAAATATTTATAATTTATCTAAAATTTTAATCGAGAAGTACAAAGGTAGGATTCCAAAAACATTTGATGAGCTTATTCAATTACCTGGGGTTGGGAGAAAAACTGCAAACGTTGTACTAAATGCAGCATTTAACAAAGATACGATAGCAGTAGATACACATGTATTTAGAGTAAGTAACAGAACTGGTTTGACACAAGGTAAAACTCCCACTCAAGTTGAAGAACAGCTTTTGAGAAATCTACCGGCTAGATATATAAAAAAAGCGCATCATTTAATACTATTGCACGGAAGATATACTTGTAGAGCACGTAATCCTTTATGTAATAAATGTGTTATTAAAACTTTGTGCAAATATAAAAGAAAAAATTATGAATAAATCTATCATAGGAATAGGAAATGCTATCATTGATGTATTTGTTCATGTTGATGATGATTTTTTAAGTAAAAATAATCTCACAAAAGGCTCAATGAAGCTTTTTGAAAAAAAAGAATTTGATGAGTTAAAAAAAAACATTAAAATTGAAAAAATTATAGCTGGCGGTTCTGTTGCTAACTCAATGGTTGGTATATCATTTTTGAATGGCGACTCATCATTTATAGGAAAAATTGGTTTAGACGATTTTGGAAAACTCTATAAAAAGAATCTAGAAGAAGCAAAAGTTAAATTTTTATATAGTGAAAAAAAAGAAACTTTGCCTACAGGAGCTTCTATCATTTTAATTACGCCTGACTCTGAAAGAACTATGTGCACGTACCTTGGAATTTCATCTCAACTTTCCTCAGAAGATATCGATGAAAACATTTTTTTAAATAAAAAGTTAATATTTTTAGAGGGTTATTTATGGGACAAGGGTCCAAGTGAAAAAATGTTTAAAAAAGTTATGAATATAGCAAAAAAAAATAAAATTGAATCCGCTATGAGTTTATCTGATGTTTTTTGTGTCAACAGACATAAAAAGGAATTTCTTAATCTTTTTATAAACGATCTAAATATTTTAATCGGCAATGAAAATGAAATAATTGAACTAACTTCTAGTAAAAATTTATTAGAATCTATTAATAAATTAAAAAACTTTAATAAACTTGTCGTTATAACAAGAAGTGAAAAGGGAAGTATAGCAATTCAAAATGGAGAAGTCACTGACTGCAAAAGTATTCGGGTTGATAAAATTATGGATCTGACAGGTGCTGGAGATTTATTTGCAGCTGGGTTTTTGAAAGAATATTTAGATAAATCTGAAATTAAAGAATGTTTATTAAATGGTTCAAAACTTGCATCGAAAATAATTCAAAAAATTGGCGCTAGATTGAATTAAATTGATCTAAAAAAAATAAAAAGATTTTTCTTCGTTAATAAATTTTTTATCATTAAAGATCCTTTCCATTTTTTTCCTTAAACGATGCAAATGTGTTTCAAAAGCATGACTTTCAAGATTGTCGTTATAATTCCAAACTTTTTTTAATAAATCTTTTTTATTAAAACGCCCCCCCTCTTTTAATGTCAAAATTAACTTAAGTTCTTTTTCAGTAATTTTTGTCTTTTGTCCCATTTTACTTATTAATTTTTGATTAGAATCTATTAAATATCCTTTAATAAATATTTCAGATTTTTTAAAAAAATTATATTTTGAAGATAATATTTTTATTATCTCTGCAAATGAAAAAATATCTATAGGATAAGATAAGCCTAGGTCAAAATTAGAAAATTTACTCTTATTTTCTATAAAATAATTATTATCATTACTAACGAATATGGTTGGCAGATTATCTTTAAAAAATATTTTCTGCGATAAATCTGTAAAAATTATTCTTACAATACTATCATTTGTTTTTTGTTCCAATTCTTTCGACATTTCCGACAAGTTTTTAAAATATTTAACATAATTAAATATTTCTAATTCTTTTAAGATATCAAAGAATGTAGAGGACCCATGAATATAAAGCCTAGTATTATTCATAACTAAATTTAAGATATATTAACATGATTATAATAAAAAAATCAGGTTTTTTATTTTTTAATAAAAAAAAATATCGCTGTGCCCTTGGACTTTCAGGTATAAAAAAAAATAAAATTGAAGGAGATGGCGCAACACCCTCTGGAACTTATAAATTGATAAAATTATATTATAGAAAGGATAAAATTAATTTTATCAAAAGTAATATAATAAAAAAAATAATAAAAAAGAATACTGGATGGTGTGATGATGTTAAAAGTAGATTTTATAATAAAGAAATAAAATTATCTAATAAATATTCACATGAAAGATTTTATCGAAATGATAATATATATGATATTATTGGTGTACTAAATTATAATATAAATCCAATCATTAAAGGAAGAGGCAGCGCAATTTTTATACATATTGCTAAAAGGAAATTCACTAGTACAAAAGGATGCGTTGCTCTTAAGAAGAAAGACTTGATATACATTTTGTCTAAAATTAAAAAAAATACAAAAATAAAAATTCTTAAAAGTTAAAGTCTTTCGCCAAAAATTCCAGTTCCTATACGAATATAAGTTGAACCATGATGAATAGCTTCAATATAATCGTGTGTCATACCCATACTTAAATGAAAAAGATTATTAGACAATGCTAAATCTTTTAATTTAGAAAAATAAAAGTTAGGGTCTTTATTGACTGGCGGAATACACATCAAGCCTATGATTTCAAGTTTAGCTTCATTTTTACAAAAACTTATAAAGTCTGGTGTTTCTTTTATACTAATCCCAAACTTTTGTTGTTCTTCACCAATATTAATTTGTATAAAATATTTAAGTTTCTTATTTACTTTATTTTCTTCAATCATAAATTTATTTGCTAATTTTTCAGAATCTAAAGAATGAATATATTTAAAAATGTTAACTGCCTCTGAAACTTTATTTGATTGCAAATGTCCCAATAAATGAAGATTGATATCAGTATGATTTTTGAGAATATTACCCCATTTTAAGTTAGCTTCCTGCACTTTATTTTCACCAAAATCTTTATGTCCTTCTTTAATAAGAGGATCAATTTTTTCAATACTAAAATTTTTAGTTACTGCTATAATTTTTGTATTGTTTGATAAAGCATCTACAACTTTTTTAATTTTATAATAGTTATCTAGAATAATCATGTTTATTAATTATAAAAAAACTAAATTTTTTTACTTTGGCAATTGTCTTGGTAATAAAAAAAATTTACTCAAATTTAAGAATATATCATATATCTATCTTTGGGATTCAAAAAGTACTAAAGACCAAGTGTTAAAAATTAAAGACTTTTGTAAGAAAAATAAAATTAAATTTTATATATCTAATAACATTAACATGGCGAAGCTTATTAAGGCAGATGGAATACATATTCCATCCTATGATAAGAAAATTATTTATAATATTAATCCTAAATTTCATATAGTAGGAACAGCACATTCTTTTTATGATTATTACATAAAAACAATTCAAAAATGTGAAGGTATTTTTCTATCTCCTTTATTTTACACTGAAAAATATTCAATAAATAGAATATTAGGACCAGTTAAATTTAATCTTATGAGTAAAAACTGGAAAAAAAAGATTTATGTTTTGGGTGGAATTAAATTAAATAATATAAAAAGAGTAAATACAATTAGATGCTCTGGTATTGGTGGAATTTCTTTTTTTAAATAAAAAAGCCCACTTCACTATTAATGAAGTGGGCTTTTAATACTGTTAAATTACTCTACTTAAATTAAAAAGCAGCTGTAATTCTGAATTGTAACTCTTTAGCATCTTTGCCAGCAGTCGTTCCAATGTCAGATAGGTCAGAGTAAGCAAGAACTGCTGCTACCGCTCCTAAATTATAACCAACTTGAACTGAAGTTATTTTTTCATCTTGGGCTGCGCTTATATCAGTATTGATATGAGTTACACCTAATGAAAGATCTTTGTTTACAGCATATGTCGCGCTGTAAGTTTTTGAGATCTGATCAATTGAATCAGCTGTTCCAGTTGATGAAGTTCTGTTTTGTTTATGCTTTTCAACACCGATAGCAAATACACCAGTATTATAACTGATACCATAATGTTGACCTTCAAGATCTTTGTTAGCTGTAACGTCAGCATCTGCTTTGTTAGCAAAGTATCTAAAACCAAGACCTTTAACACCAAAAGCATTGCTACCTACTATACCGTATTCGTAAGCTGAGTTATTGCCATTAGTTGAAGAAACTGCCTGGTCCGTAGATCCAAAATCATTATATCTTGGCACGTAGTTTAAAGAAGCTGTTAATCCAGTTCCTGGAATTACTTGCATAATTCCAAATCCCATAGCCTCTTTTGCGTTAGCACCGATAGTGTTTGTAGCTTTTCCACCGATACCAGCAGCAACGTTATCCATTACATCAAATATTTGAGGAACAGCAGTTGTTGTTATATTTTGAATATGGTCAACACCGATTGTAACTGTAGTGCCGCCAGAAATAAAATTAACATACACATTCTCGTTAGAGATTGAATTAGCCTCTGTACCAGATACAGATTGAGCACCAGTTGTGTTTGTTCTGTCGTTACCGTCAAACTCTAAAGAAAAACCAGCAGCATAATCTAAGCCGTTATTTAATTTTCCTTTATTTTGAACGTTAACTTGCGTTTCTCTACCAAAACCTCTTGTTGATAGACCAGTATTTGCTCCATCAAAAGATTGTGCACGGTAGTTAATTGCAATGTTACCTGTAACTGATGTCTGTGCTATTGCAGCAGAACCAGCCATCAAACCGCCAACTAAAGCAGTTGATAAAAGTAGTTTATTTTTCATTGTTTACCTTTTTTGTTGTTATTAACTGATAGTCTTTTATAAAAAATATGCCCTAATTTTAAATTTAAACTTTAATTTTATTAAACTTTTTAATAGATGTTGTATAAATGCAACATAAATAATGCAATTATCTACTAAAAATACTAATATTAATCTATGAATAGCGTCTATATGAAAATCAGTGCTTTTACCAAATTGCTAGCAATTTTAATTTCAATAGTATTTGTAAATAATTGTGCCGGCACCAAGGATCCTGTCACTGGAGAAAAAGTTATAATTGACCCAAATCCAGTAAATAGAGCTAGAGAACAGGCTGCAAAAGGTGGGGGAATTTTTGGAGACTTATCTGGAAATAAAAAATCAGGCACAACATTCGAATTTGCTACATCCAATGTTTTGTGGAGAGCAACATTAAAAACACTTGAATTTTTACCACTCCTAAACGTTGATTACCAAGGAGGCGTTATAATTTATGATTGGTATGAAAAAGAATCTAATCCAGATGAAAAAATTAAAATCTCAGTTAGATTTGTTAGTAATGAATTAAGGTCTGACTCTATACAAATAACTGCGCATAAAAAGGTTTGTAAAAATTTAGAAAATTGTACGACTCAAAAAGTAGATGACAATTTTTCAAATCAAATAAAAGATAATATATTATCTTCAGCCAGATCTTTAAGAATAGAAGAAAATAAAAAAAAAAATAATTAGCACTATTTTTGCATAATGGAAAATTACAATCCCTTAGCAATAGAAGAAAAGTGGAAAAATTTTTTCGAAAAAGAAAAAACTTTCAAAACAAAGAAAAATAAAAATAAAAAGTTTTACTGCTTAGAAATGTTTCCTTATCCATCAGGAAATATTCATATGGGTCATGTCAGAAACTATACATTGGGAGATGTGGTTGCTAATTTTAAAAGATTGAATAATTTTAATGTTCTCCATCCGATGGGATGGGATGCGTTTGGTTTACCTGCAGAAAATGCAGCTATACAAAATAATTTACATCCTATGGACTGGACTTTAAAAAATATTTCCGCAATGAAATTGCAATTAAAACGCCTGGGTCTATCTATTGACTGGGATAAAGAAATTTCTACCTGTGATGAATCTTACTATAAACATCAGCAAATACTGTTTTCTCTCCTTTTTAAAAAAGGGATTGCTTATAAAAAAAAAAGTTATGTAAATTGGGATCCTATCGACAATACAGTTCTTGCAAATGAACAGGTGATTGATGGGAAAGGCTGGAGATCTGGAGCAATCGTTGAAAAAAAAGAATTAAATCAATGGTTCTTAAATATTACAAAATACTCGGATCAATTATTAAAATCTCTTGATGATTTAAAAGGGTGGCCAGAAAAAGTAAGATTAATGCAAAAAAACTGGATTGGAAAATCTATTGGTTGCGAAATAGATTTTATTTCCGATTTTAAAAATACTAAAATTAAAATTTTTACAACACGACCAGATACAATATTTGGAGCTTCGTTTATTGCTATTGCTCCAGATCATCCTTTTACTGAATCTTTCAAGAATGAGAAAAATTTTCGAGATTTTAAAGAAATTGCTTTAAAAAACATTGGAACAGAATCGTCTTTATCTAAAAATGAAAAATTAGGTTTTAAAACCCCATTTTTTGTATCACATCCTTTTTTAAATAAAAAAATACCAATTTATGTGGCTAATTTTATACTTATGGATTATGGAACAGGAGCTATATTTGGTTGCCCGGCACATGATCAGAGAGATTTAGAGTTTGCCAAAAAGTATAATCTAGAAATAATTGCCGTTGTAAGTCCGAACAAGTCTAAATCTATCACGATTAACAATGAAGCATACGTAGAGAATGGTTACATTATTAATTCAGATTTTCTTAATGATTTAAGTGTTGAAGATGCCAAAATAAATATTATTAAAAAAATTGAAGAAAAGAAGATAGGAAATTCTAAAACAATTTATCGTCTAAAAGATTGGGGAATATCGAGACAACGATATTGGGGATGTCCAATTCCAATTATGTATAGAGAGGATGGTAAAGTTGTTTTAGTACCAGAAAAAGACCTGCCCGTAGAGCTTCCTAAAGATATAGACTTTAGCAAACAAGGAAATCCATTGGAAAATCACCCAACGTGGAAATATACAAAATGTCCAGAAACTGGAATGAAAGCTATTCGTGAAACTGATACTCTTGATACATTTGTAGATTCTTCTTGGTATTTTCTTCGCTTCTGTTCCCCAAAAGAAAATGAAAGACCTTTTGATATGGAGGAAGCTAATTATTGGATGCCAGTAGATCAATATATCGGCGGCGTCGAACATGCCATACTTCATCTTTTATACTCAAGATTCTTCACACTGGCATTACAAGATGAATTTAAATTAAAAGCTTCAGAACCTTTTGAAAATCTTTTTACTCAGGGAATGGTATGTCACCCAACTTTTAAAACGGAAAAAGGAAAATGGGTTTTTCCAAAAGAAGTTATTGAAAAAAATGGATCCTATTTTTTAGATAATAACGAAAAAGTTTTAAAAGGAGACAGTCAGGCCATGTCTAAATCTAAAAAAAATATTGTTGATCCAGATGACATTATTAAAATTTACGGAGCAGATGCTGTAAGATGGTTTATCTTATCAGATAGTCCACCAGATCGAGATATTCAATGGAGTGATAGTGGTATTCAAGGCGCATTTAAGTACATACAAAAAATCTGGCGTGTTTGTGAAAAAATAAAGATTTATAAAAAAGAAAAGGAAGGAACTGATAATAATTTTTTAGTTAAAACAAATATTCTAATAAAAGAAATTACAGAATGTATTGAAAAATTTCATATCAATGTTGCTGTTGCTAAACTTTATATTTTTTTAAATAATCTTAGTGAAGAAATTGATAAAAAGACTTTAAATGAGGAAGATATTATCAATGCTTATAAAAAATATTTAGTTATTATATCTGCTTTTATCCCTTACATCGCAAACGAATGTTGGGAAAAAATTACAAAACAAAATAATCTAAGTTCGGAAGAGTGGCCTAAAATTGAAAATACTCTTATAAAAAAAGATCATTTTGATGTTGTGGTTCAAATAAATGGCAAAAAAAGAGCAATTATCAACGCTATTAACAATGAAAGTGAGGAAAATATTTTTAGCAAATCCTTAGCAATTAAAAATATTAAAGTTATATTAGATGAAAAAAATATAATAAAAAAGATTTTTATAAAAAATAAACTGCTTAATATTGTCACCAATGATAAATAAATTTTTGCTAACTATTATAATAGCAGTTTCCTTAGCTAGTTGCGGGTTTTCACCTATATATACAGGAAACTCTAAACAGGTAATTATTTCTAAATCAGAAATAGTCGGCGATAAAGATCTAGCTTTTAATTTAGAACAAAAATTAAATTTTAAAAAAGATGAAAGAAATTTGAACGCTTACATATTTAAAGCTCAAATTTATGATACGGCAGAAAGCTCTATTGTTGATACAAGAGGAATATCCACGGAAGAAATAATCAAATTGACAGTAAGCTATCAATTTCAAGATAAAAATGGCGTTATAATATACCAAGACGCTATATCTAAAGATAAAAGAGTTTCTGTTACTGATAATTTATCAAGCAATATTCTAGTAAAAAATAATGAAAAAAAATTGTTATTAGATTCTATAATTCAAAATATCTTATTCAAATCTAAAGTCTCATTAAATTAGTTTAAATGCTCTTAAAATCACAAGAGATAAATCTAAAAAAAAAAGAATTTTTTAAAGAAAAAATAATTCTTTTATACGGGGAAAATCAAGATTTAGTTAATGATTTAAATCAACAAATTACATCTAAATTTATAGAAGAAAAAAAAATCTCAAAATCTTTTTTTGAAGAAGACATAATTAAGAGTCCAGACAATATTATTAGTTATTATCTGAATGGATCATTATTTGATGATAATAAAAATATCTCAATAATAAAAAACTGTTCTGACAAAATATTAGACATTGTTAACAAAATAAAAAATAATATTAATGATAATATTATTATTCTTAACTCTGAAGTACTGCTAAAAAATTCTAAACTAAGACAATTTGGAGAATACGATAAATTAGCTATTTGTATTCCTTGCTATCAAGAAACTAAATTTGATATAAAAAAATTTCTTACACAACAACTACAGATAAATAATATTCAATTATCAGATTCTCAAAGTGAGACTATTATTAGCTCGTCTTCCTTAAAAAGATCAAAGATTAAAGAAGTAATTGAAAAAATAAATTTATATAAAAATTCAGAAAAAATTACGGATCAAATAATTGATGAAATTTGTACTGACGCAGATCTAAAAAAGAATGATGAAATTATTGATATTTTGCTATCTAAAAATGAAAAAAATATTAATGAGTTTATATCTAACATGTCTAATTATGAAAAAAATTTTATAGAGATAATTATTATTCTTAGATCATTCATAATTAAAATTCTTGATATACAAAAAAATAATAAAAATCTCTCAATAGATGAAAGAATTGAAAGATACAAGCCTCCCATCTTCTGGAAAGATAAAGATAGAATAAAAAATATCTTAAAAATTTGGAATACTAATAACCTTGAAAAATTCCTTAGTAATTTAAATATTATTGAGACTGACTTTAAAAGGAACGACCTAAATCAAGATACCCAATTTTATTATTTCTTAACCCAAAACTTATCTAAAATAGCCTTTAAGAACACTAATAATTTTATTTAATTGATCAAGATTTTTGTAAGAAAATTTAATCTCTCCAGAGTTATTTTTTTTATTTTTAATATCGACTTTTATTCCCATAAACAGTCCAAGATCGCTTTCCAAGGATTTTATATTTGTATCTTTGTTGCTAGTTTTAACTTTTTTTGAACTAGAGAAAACTTGTTCTTTTTTCACTAAAAATTCAGCCTGTCTTACGGAAAGATTCTTGTTAACTATTATTTTCGCAAGTTTAGTATTATCTGGAACATTGACTAAACATCTTGCATGTCCTGAAGTTAACAATCCATCTGAGATCATTTTTTTTATCTCTTCAGGCAAACCAGCTAACCTAAGTGTGTTAGCAATATGACTTCTACTTTTTCCTAAAATTTTTGATAATGTTTCTTGAGAGTATCCAAATTTTTTTACTAAATTATCATAACCTAAAGCCTCTTCTATCCCATTTAAATCTGATCTTTGAATGTTTTCTAATATTGCAAATTCTAAAGATTTTTTATCATCAATATTTAAAATAATAACTGGAACTTCATGAATTTTTGCAAGTTGAGCTGCTCTCCATCTTCTTTCTCCAGCAACAATTTCATATTTATCTTCTGATTTTTTTCTAACTAATATTGGCTGAATAATTCCCTGTTCCTTAATTGACTCTGAAAGTT
>Ga0209358_10002509_pt1 | contig 13933 bp, 14 predicted proteins | sample LauGreFa1BDMLBSN_2_FD_187574 | JGI IMG/M metagenome (GOLD analysis project Ga0209358, IMG submission 187574) | Freshwater lake microbial communities from Lake Michigan, USA - Fa13.BD.MLB.SN (SPAdes) (version 2) | ecosystem: Environmental > Aquatic > Freshwater > Lake | place: Lake Michigan, USA... | reverse complement strand
GGGGTAGAGATTTCTAAGGCAAATTAAAGGTTTAATAATTTACTCAATAATTATTATTTATACTACTCAATATTGCGCTATATTTGTTGAACAATATTGAGTTTGCATAATTAAAATGTGACTCAGGGCGGCGAAGCCGTAATACACTTACTCCAATTTCTCATCTACCCCAATGATCTTAGATAAAATTTTTACTGGAAAAATAAGAGTGCAGTTACTCACCAAATTGCTACTCAACCCTGCAAGCACCGTGTATTTGCGCGGTTTAGAACGTGACTTAGGCGTAAGTAGTAATACAGTGCGTTTGGAATTAAATAAGTTATCGGACATGCAATTGATACAGGAGCAAACCGATGATGAAAACACAAAAACAAAACATTACGCAGTAAATACAAAACACCCCATGTTTAAATCCTTAAGAGGGGTTATAATGCAATATGTAGGCTTGGATCAGATTATTGAGAATGTATTGGATAAGTTAGGTAATGTAGATCAGGTATACTTAACAGGTGACCTTGCCTTAGGAAAAAACAATCCCTTTGTGGATTTAGTAATAGTGGGTGATGTTGATAAGAGCTATTTATTTCAATTAATTGAAAAGGCGGAAACCATAATTGATAAAAAAATACGTGCGGCCATCTACCAACCCGAGGAGTTTAGTGAGAAAAAGTTGCAGGATGTTGGGGTGTTTATGAAGTTGATGGGTTAGGATTTTGGATTAGTGTGGTCCACACTAATATTGGGTATTTACGGATTATCTTAAATCATTAATAAGCTGAAAATCAATAATTTTATATGTTTGATTTTTTTATAAATAACACAAAAAGTTTGAAAAATAGGTTAAAAGTGCGCAGTTTTGTGCGTATTATTTCGAAAAATAATATAGAAAAATGAAATCAAAAGCAATTATAGTAAGTGGATATTTTAATCCGATTCATAAAGGTCAAATAGAGTACTTTCAAAATGCAAAAGCAAATGGAGACGAGTTATTTGTAATTGTAAATAGCGATTTTCAAAGATCATTGAAAGGCTCAAAAGAATTTCAGGATGAAAAGGAGAGGGTTTTTATTTTAGAAAATTTACGATTGGTTGATAAATGTTTTTTATCAATTGACAAGGATAGAACTGTAGTTCAGTCCATTAAGATGATTTTTAATGAATTTGGAAATGAATATCAACGAGCTTTTGCAAATGGGGGAGATCAAAATAATGATACGATTCCGGAAAGGTCAATATGTGAAGAACTAGGAATTATATTGATTGATGGTTTAGGTGGTAAAATTCAGTCTTCATCTTGGTTATTGAAAAAATAATATTGAAAGAATTCTTTAATAAATTTTAGTTAATAGTTATAAAAATTAATATTTTGAAAAAAGCAATTATCACAGGGGTAACAGGTCAAGACGGTGCATACTTGGCTGAATTTTTATTAAACAAAGGTTATGAAGTACATGGTATTAAAAGAAGGTCGTCTTTGTTTAATACTCAAAGAATAGATCATATTTATGAAGATCCTCATACTCCGCATCGACATCTCCATTTGCATTATGGTGACCTGACGGACAGTACAAATTTAATTAGAATCATACAGGAAGTTCAACCAGATGAAATTTACAACTTGGCTGCAATGAGTCATGTGCATGTAAGTTTTGAAGAACCAGAATATACTGCAAATGCAGATGGAATTGGAACTCTTAGAATTTTAGAAGCTGTTCGTTTATTAGGGTTAACCAAGAAAACAAAAATATATCAGGCATCTACCTCTGAATTATATGGTTTAGTGCAAGCCGTTCCACAATCAGAAACAACTCCATTTTATCCTCGTTCTCCATATGCTGTTGCAAAACTATATGCTTATTGGATTACAGTAAACTATAGAGAAGCTTACAACATGTATGCCTGTAATGGAATTTTGTTCAATCACGAATCTCCACAAAGAGGAGAAACTTTTGTAACAAGAAAAATCACAAGAGCAACAGCAAAGATTGCTTTAGGTATGGATAGTTGTTTATACTTGGGAAACTTAGATGCAAAAAGAGACTGGGGACATGCGAAAGATTATATTGAAGGAATGTATTTAATTCTTCAACAAGAAAAACCTGAGGACTTTGTTTTGGCAACAGGTATAACTACAACCATTCGTGATTTTGTGAAAATGAGTTTTGCTGAATTAGGAATTGAATTAGCATTTAGAGGAAAAGATGAAGCTGAAGAAGGATATATTGTTAAAAACAATAGTGAATACAAATTAGAAGACGGCAAAGTGGTAGTAAAGGTGGATCCCAAATATTACAGACCAACTGAAGTGGATTTGTTAATTGGTGATCCAAATAAAGCAATGACTAAATTAGGTTGGAAACCTAAGTATGATTTAGCGTCACTAGTAAAAGAAATGGTAGCAAGTGATGTTTCTTTATTTAAGAAGGAATTGTATATTAAACAAAGTGGATTATAAAGATGGAGCAAACTGCTAAAATATACATTGCTGGACATAGAGGAATGGTAGGTTCTGGTTTAGAACGTAAATTAAGAAAAGAGGGTTATCATAATATTGTTACAAGAACATCTGCTGAATTAGATTTAAGAAATCAGCAAGCAGTGAAGGAATTCTTTGAAAAAGAAAAACCTGCATATGTAATACTTGCTGCAGCAAAAGTGGGAGGCATTCATGCGAACAACACTTATAGAGCCGAATTCATTTACGATAACTTGATGATTGAAGCTAACATTATTCATGCAGCGTATTTGAATAAGGTTACAAAGTTATTGTTTTTGGGTTCTTCATGTATATATCCTAAGATGGCCCTACAGCCATTGAAAGAAGCCTATTTGTTAAGTGGATATTTAGAGTCAACGAATCAACCCTACGCCATTGCAAAAATTGCAGGTATAGAAATGTGTGATAGTTATAGAGCACAATATGGATGTAATTTTATTTCGGCAATGCCAACAAACTTATATGGCACTAATGACAATTACCATCCAGAAAATTCCCATGTGCTACCAGCATTGATTAGAAGAATTGTTTTAGCAAAAAAAAACAACGAACCAAATGTGACAATTTGGGGAACCGGAACACCAAGAAGAGAATTTTTGCATGTAGACGATTTAGCGGATGCTTGTTATTTTTTATTACAAAACTACAATGAAAAAGGATTGGTAAATATTGGTTGTGGTACAGATGTTTCTATAAAAGATTTAGCAGAGCGGATAGTTGCAGAAGTTGGATATCAAGGCAATCTTGTATTTGATACAACTAAGCCTGATGGCACACCAAGAAAATTATTGAACACAGAAACCATTAATCATTTAGGTTGGAGTTATCAAATTAGTTTAGATGCTGGTATTCGAAAAACAATTCTAGAATTCCAGAATTCAATAATTGAATAATTCTAAAATCATTTAATTTGAATTTGTTCAAAGCCACTTTAATAAAAAATAGCTCTTTAAAGAATGTTTTTTGGAATTTAGCAGGCGGAATTATAGCTGGAGTTTCAATCATACTCATTACCCCATTATACATCAAATTATTAGGAGTTGATGGATATGGTATATTAAGTTTATGGCTTGTGTTTCAAGTAATGTTAGGCTTATTCGATTTTGGGATGGGGCCAACAATTGTGAAAGAATTTTCTAAAGAATTACAGGATAAACAATATAGAGTTGATTTATTAAAAACTGCCGAAACTTTTAATCTAATCATCTCATTATTCATTTTAGCACTATTCTTTTTCTCTTCAAATTGGTTAGGAACAAATTGGTTCAAATCAACATTTTTTACTCCCAATGATTTGTCATTAACTATAAAGTTAATTTCAATTTCCATAGCAATACAATTCCCCTCAAGTATATATTTAAATGTACTAACTGGTTTACAGGAGCATAAAAAAATGAATATTATTCTAATTACTAGTAATTTGTTTAGACATATATTAGGCATAGGGATACTCTTTATAAAACCAAGTTTAAACTATTTTTTTACTGTACAAATAATTTTTGCTTCAATTCAAACTGTTTCATTAAAATTTTATATTTGGAATTTACTTAAGGACAAAAATTTAACGATTCCAAAAGTTAATTTAAAAATATTAAAACCAATTTGGCGTTTTTCATTTGGAATGGCTTTAACATCTTTTGCTGCAGTAGCTTTGTCCAATATTGATAAAGTTATTTTAAGTAAAATGGTAACTACTAGAGAACTTGGTAATTATTCTATTGCTTTTTCTGCCACCGGTATATTACAATTAGCAATCCAGCCTTTTTACAAAACATATTTTCCAAGATATTCACAGTTAATAACGGAGAATAATGTTTTAAAAACTTCTTATGAATATTTTAGAAGTTGCCAACTGATGGCTACTATATTAATTTCTATAAGCGTAGTCGGTTTTGTATTTGCCCCATATTTATTTAAAATATGGATTGGACGGTTTGATAATAGTATAATTTTGATATTTAGAATTTTACTTTTTTCAATCACTTGTTCTGGATTAATGTGGTTGCCTATTGCGTTTCAACAAGCAAATAATTGGACTCGTTTACATTTTAATATGATCCTTTTTGCTTTAATATCAGGTATACCTTTAGTGATTTTTGCAACAGCTAAATTTGGGGTAGTTGGCGGAACTGTAATATGGGTCATCCATGGAATTTCAGAATTGACTTTTGGATTGTGGTTAATGCATCAACGAATCTTAATAGGACAACTTGGAATGTGGTATAAAAAAATCATTATAATGCCACTTTCGATTGCATTGCCTATTACATTGCTGTCAAATTTGTTTGCATCCTATCTTCAAAATATTTGGATCATTTTCATACAAATTGGATTCACTGGAATCATAATCCTTGCAACTATTTACTTTTTGTACTTAAGAAATACACAAGAAGAATTGGTGGTTAATCCTACTAAAATTTAAATGAATGATCGAAGTTAAACCACTATTTACAATCATCATCCCAACAAAAGATAGAGCATTTTACTTAGCAGATACAATACGTACTTGTATCAATCAAAATTATAAAAATCTTGAAATCATCATATCAGACGATGCAAGTTCAGATAATACAAAAGAATTAGTTGAAGAGTTTATAAATAATGATAAAAGGATTAAATATATTAGAAGGGATATTCCATTAGGTATGAGATTGAACTTCGAAAAAACATTAGAATTAGTAAAACCTGGTTTTGTTCTTGCTCTTGGAGGGGATGATGGCTTGATGCCATACGCCTTAGAGAATATGTGGCATATATTAAAAAAAACCAATCAGCAGTTGTTGACTTGGGAGCCGCCAACCTATGTATATCCTGACAACTATAATAAAAGAGGTCAATTAATGTTATCATTAAAGAAAGCAAAAGCCAATAATGAAGTTCAAATCATACAATCCTCTGATTTTCTTCAACGTCAAGCAAATAATTTGGCTTATGCTTCAGACATTGAATGCCCAATGTTTTATGTAAAAGGAGTTGCTTCAACAGAACTAATTAAAAAAATTATAGACAAAACGCCTGAAAAAACATTTTATTCATGCCCTACTCCAGATGGTTATTCTGGAATTGTATTAGCCGGAGAAGTTCAAAGTTTTGCTTTTTCACAAAACCCTTTATCAATTTTTGGCCTAAGTAAAGGTTCGCAAGGGAAAAACTATTTGTCCAATGATGAAGCTGCTAAAAAATTATCTGAATCATTTTTTAGCACTGTTGCAGATATACCAATGCATAAACAATTGGCATCACAGCCTTATTCACCATTAATTTCATTAATGACTGCAGATTATTTATTAAGAGCAAAAGACATACATTTTAATAATACTTCATATCCATATTTAGACTTCAAGAATGTAATTACAAAAGGTATAGAGGAACTAAGACATGGTTTGTATGCGCATGAAAGATTAGAAAGAGAATTAAATATACTTTCTAAAATTGCAGAAATGCATAATTTAAAATCATTTTTTGACGAATTAGTTAAAAATACAAGAAGGTATAAGAAAAAAGAACCTCTAACTGGAAACGCTATAAGTCCAAAGTCTTTATTTATAGAAGCGTTACCTTTTGGAATCTTTAATATATTTGATGCTTCATACATTGCTTATTTTCATTATAAGACTAAAAATCAATTTTCTTTTTCAATAGTTTTTAAAGCGTGTTTAAATTCGATTTTATATCTTTTAAAGTCAAAAAAAAGAGGAAATAAATTTCCATTTGTTGCTCAATGAATGATTTAATTTATAATTAGGATTTAATGCTATTATTATATCCATCTTTGACATTACTATTTATTTATTTATTTTTTTTATGGCAACTCTATAAAAAAAATAAGAGTAATTTATTTGGAGAAATAGGAGTAATTTATTTGGGATTATTTTTAGCGTATACTATTATTCCTGCAATAGGTTTCTACGTATCAACTTTCAATGAAAATGATGTACTAGGAAATTTACTTCCCACAACCGAAGAATTAAGTATACACTTGTGGAGACATGTTTTATTCGGCTTTGCAATTGCAGCTGGATACTTAATGAACAGAGGAGATTTGCAACTTAGTACAATTAAAATTAAAGTTCCTCATATCGATATTTCAATAGTCATATTAATTATTTTCACTTTTTTAAGTATTTATTATATAACAATTAACTCTGGTAAAGTAAATGATTATTATGATAATTTTTCAAGATTTGATCATTTATCCTGGTTCGGTAAAAAAGTCGCTTCTTTAATTTTAAGAATGAAATATGGTTTGTATGCCGTATTAATCGCTTTCTTATTTATTAGAAAAAATATTTATTTTTCCTTATTGATCGTTTCACTGATTTGTTTTTACGAAATAACGTATTCACTTGGAGCAAGAATTATTTCATTGATGATCATTCTACAAGCCGTTGCTATTTATAATTTTACTAATAATAAAATATCCATCAAGAAAGGCCTAACAGCACTTCTTTTCTTAGGATTGTTCTTTTCAGTCCTCGAAAAATTTAGAGAATCTGAATTTAGTTTTTCTGATACCAAGAGTACCATATCAAGTGATGGTATCAAGGCCGCTTCTGAATTTGGATCAGTATATTTCCCCGGGTATCATTTATACTTAGAGCGGACAAATAATAGAATGCCTGCTACTGAATGGCCGATGTTTTTTAATGACATAATTTCTATTTTTACATTTGGTGATTTTGATAGATTTAACCCAATGGGATGGTATACTAAAAATTATTATCCTGAAAAAACAGTTGCGCCATTTACAATTGGTCCAATTGCAGAAAGTGCTATTTGGGGTGGAGAGATCGATCTTTTTTTTAGAGGGTTAATAAATGGTTTGTTTTTTGCATTTCTTGTAAAATGGTATATTAGAAATAAAGATAAATGGTGGGTTTTAATCATTTATACCTATTGTTATGCGACCTGTATTATGACGATGAAATATTCTGTATTTTATCAACTCACACCCATTGTGAGAAATATTCTACCAATAATAGTATTGATAAAAATGGTGCAGTTCATTCTAATGAAGATGCATAGTCGCAAACTTTCATTAAACTATTAATTTGTTTAATACACCTACTATGAAAAAAAAAGCGCTAATATGTGGTATAAGTGGACAAGACGGTTCTTTATTAGCTAACTTTCTAATAAAAAAAGAGTATGAAATCATTGGCACTTCTAGGGATGTACAAGCAAATGCTTTTAGCAATTTAAAGCGCCTTGGAATTCATGAGGAAATAATTTACACTTCTATGATGCCCGAGGATTTCAAGTCAGTTTTTGTTGCGCTAAACAAATATAAACCTGATGAAGTATATTATCTAGGGGGTCAGTCATCGGTAGGGCTTTCATTTGAGCAGCCTGCTGAAACTATGCAGAGTATGTTAATCGGAACTTTAAATATTCTTGAAGCGATTAGGCTTATTGATTCTTCAATTAAATTTTATAATGCAGGTTCAAGTGAAAGTTTTGGAGATGTGGGAGAATTTGCTGCAAACGAACTAACGCCATTTCAACCTAGAAGCCCTTATGCAGTTTCAAAAGCATCTGCTTTTTGGTTAGTAAATAATTATCGCGAAGCTTATAATCTACATGCTTGTACTGGGATTTTATTTAATCATGAATCTCCATTAAGACATGCTAGGTTTGTAACAAAAAAAATAATTGAATCAGTAAAAAGAATCAATGCTGGCTCTGTTGAAATGCTTAGATTAGGAAATTTGAAAATTTCAAGAGATTGGGGATGGGCACCAGAATATGTTGAAGCAATGTGGCTAATGTTACAAATTGAAAAGCCAGATGATTTTATTATAGCAACAGGCAAGACAAGCAGTTTGGAAGATTTTGTTGCATTAGCTTTTGGATATTTTAATTTAAACTGGAAAGAGCACGTCATACAAGACAAAGAACTCTTTAGACCGTCTGACATAGCCGTTAGCAAAGCGGACCCTCAAAAAGCGCTTAACATTTTAGGATGGAAGGCCAAATATGACTTAAAAGATATTGTTGAAAAAATGATTAAAGACGAAATTTATTAACTAAAAACTTATTTAATGTTAAAGAATAAAACTTTACTAATTACTGGTGGTACAGGCTCTTTCGGTAATGCTGTTTTAAACAAATTTATTAATTCTGATATTAAAGAAATTCGCATTTTTAGTAGAGATGAGAAAAAGCAGGAAGATATGAGAATTGAACTCAATAGTAGCAAGGTTAAATTTTATATTGGTGACGTAAGAAATTTTGATAGTATCAATGCAGCAGTTGCTGGCGTAGATTACATATTTCATGCTGCAGCTTTAAAACAAGTGCCATCTTGTGAATTTTATCCATTAGAAGCAGTCAAAACCAATATTTTAGGTACTGAGAATGTATTGAGTGCCGCGCAACAAAATAAAGTTGAAAAAGTAATTTGCTTAAGTACAGATAAAGCGGTCTATCCAATTAACGCAATGGGCGTTTCTAAAGCTATGATGGAAAAAATTATGGCTGCAAAAGCAAGAATATCGCAAAATACAAACACAATTTACACTTGTACAAGATATGGCAATGTAATGGCATCTAGAGGTTCAGTTATACCATTATTTATCAAACAAATCAAAGAAGGTAAATCTCTAACTATTACAGATCCCAATATGACGAGATTTCTTATGTCTTTGTCTGAGGCAGTTGATTTAGTTTTGTATGCATTTGAAAATGCAAGACAAGGCGATATTTTTGTTCAGAAATCACCAGCTGCTACAATTTTTGACTTAGCCAAAGCAGTTAAAGAAATTTTTAAAGCTGATAATGAAATTAAAATCATAGGTACAAGACATGGAGAAAAATTATATGAAACACTCTTAACAAGAGAAGAGATGGCAAAGTCGGAAGATCTTGGTAATTATTATAGAATATTGCCAGATGATAGAGATTTAAATTACGGCAAATATTTTACCGAAGGCGAAGAGCATATTGCTACTTTTGAAGACTATCATTCTCATAATACTGAACAACTTAATGTGGAACAAATAAAAGAGAAACTTCTAAGCCTTGATTATATTCAACAAGAGCTATTAAATTACAAATAATGAAAATTTTAATTTTAGGTGGTGATGGAATGCTAGGGCATCAATTATTAAATTCTTTTAAAGATAAATTTGAAGTAAAAGTTACGCTCAGAAAACACATAAATGAATATACTCAGTATAAAATATTTACACATGATAACTCTTTTGATCAAGTAGATGTTCGTGACTTTGAAAAACTTGCTAGTGTAATTGAAGCGTACAAGCCAAATGTACTTATTAATGCTGTAGGTATAGTTAAGCAACGTAAAGATGCTAAGGAAATAATTCCTAGTTTAGAAATAAATGCCCTTTTACCCCATAAATTGTCTCTTGAATGTGGAAAATATAATACTAGGGTCATCCATATAAGTACGGACTGTGTTTTTTCTGGAAAAACAGGTATGTATGATGAACAAAGTTTTGCAGATGCAGATGATATTTATGGTCGCACAAAATACTTAGGTGAACTTTCATTAAACAATTGTTTAACATTGCGAACATCCATTATTGGAAGGGAATTATCCAGACATAAAAGCCTGTTGGATTGGTTTTTGGCTCAAAGTGGATCTATTAAAGGGTTTAAAAATGCAATATTTTCAGGTTTTACTACAATTGAATTAGCTAGAATTATCGAAATGATGATTCTTAAATATCCTGAAGCTTCAGGAGTATATAATGTATCCAGTGAGCCAATCAATAAATATGATTTACTTAAAATGATTTCAGAACTACTGAATCATAACATTAAAATTGTTGCGGACGAAGCATTTTTTTGCAATAGGAGTTTATCATCAGAATTATTTCGAAAAAGCTTTAACTACACACCCCCATCTTGGTTATCAATGATCTCTGAATTAGAATAATTTACTACAAAATGAAAGTAATAACAATTGTTGGAACACGTCCCGAAATAATTAAGTTAAGCTGCGTTATTTCTGAGTTGGATAAGTATATGACCAATATATTAGTGCATACAGGACAAAATTTTGATTATGAATTAAATGAAATATTTTTCTCAGAACTTGGGATTAGAAAACCAGATTATTTCTTAGACGCTGTTGGCGAAAACTTAGCGACAACAATTGCTAATATTTTAATAAAAATTGACACAGTTTTAGATAAAGAACAACCTGATGCCATTTTGATATTAGGAGATACAAATAGTTGCTTGTCAGCGATCATTGCAAAAAGAAAAAAAATTCCGATATTCCATATGGAAGCTGGTAATAGATGCTTTGATCAACGTGTTCCTGAAGAAATCAATAGAAAAATTGTAGATCATTTAAGTGATATCAATTTAACTTATACTGAACATGCAAGAAGATACTTGATTCAAGAAGGACTTAAGCCGGAAATGATTATAAAGACCGGATCACCTATGAAAGAAGTTTTATTAAAGCATGGTGATAAGATTAACAACTCTACAATTTTAGAAAAACTAGATTTAGAAGAAAATAACTATTTCGTTGTTAGTATGCATAGAGAAGAAAATATCGACAATGAAGAAAACTTTAATAAACTATTAGAATCTTTATCTGAAATCGTAAAATATTTTGATAAGCCAATCATTGTTTCTACGCACCCAAGAACTAGAAAAAAATTAGAGCAAAAAAATAATGTTCTTGACAATCGCATTAAATTTTTGAAACCATTGGGTTTTCTAGATTACATTAAATTACAAAAAAGTGCTTATTGTGTAATTTCAGACAGTGGTACGATTACTGAAGAATCTTCAATTCTTCAATTTCCTGCAGTAACTATAAGACAAGTTCATGAAAGGCCCGAAGGAATGGATGAGGGGACATTAATTATGTGCGGTTTAGATTATCAGAACGTAATTAATTCAATCAAAATAGTGGTTGAGCAATTTAAAGCATCTAGTACACTTTTCAATACTGTGCATGATTATGAACAAATAAATATTTCTCATAAAGTTGTTCGAATTATTCAAAGTTACACAGATTATGTAAACAGGGTTGTATGGAAGAAATAAAGTGTACGAGGAAGATTAATGTTAATAAATCTAAATACAATTTATTATGATTGTCATTGATGCAATAATTTTTTCATTACAGAAACATGGAGGTATTTCCACCTATTTTAAAAATTTAATTGAAATACTTGATAGTGAAAACACCAAAATTTCTGTTTTAAATTATGAGCATGATCTTAAGATTGCAAGTGATAGATTTATTTTTCAAAAACAAAGATTACTAGAAAGAATAAGACCAATTAAATTTGTTAATAAAGAAGAAAGTACAACTTTATTGCACAGCAGTTATTATAGGTATTCAAAAAGTAAAAATATTAAAAATGTAATTACTGTTTATGATTTTATTTACGAAAAATTCGAAAAAAATATAATCAAGAAGTATATACATATCATCCAGAAGAGTATGGCTGTTAAAAATTCTTCTGCAATAATTTGTATTTCCGAAAGTACAAAAAATGATTTTTTAGAATATTATCCAAAGTATGACCCCAAAAATATATTTGTAACGCATTTAGCACATTCTACTAAATCAGTTGAATTCGACGAAGAATTTGATTTTGACAAAAAATTCTTAAAACCATATTGTCTTTTTATAGGCATGCGCTCCTTTCACAAAAACTTCAATTCATGTGTACTTGCATTAGAACATATAAATGTAGATTTTAAAATAATTGGTGGGGGAGGTTTAAATAAAGACGAATTAGCATTACTAGATTCAACTATTCCTGGACGTTACCAACATTTAACAAATATAGATAATGAATCTCTTAATAAATATTACGAAAAAGCTATTTGTCTGTTGTATCCTTCAATTTATGAAGGGTTTGGATTACCAATCTTAGAAGCGATGGCGAATGGTTGTGCTGTCATTACAACTAATGCATCTTCCATTCCAGAAGTTGCAGGAGATGCAGCCATTTTATTAGAAGATCCATTGCCTATTTTTATAAAGGATTCCATAATTTTTCTAATGGATCCAAATTTTAATAAATCTTTAATATTTAAAGGTTTCAGGAATTGCGAAAAATTTAGTTGGGATATTACTATTAAAAAAACAATTGAGATCTATAATAAAATTTTAGATAATGATTTTTGTTAATCAAAGTATTGGGGATCTATCCAATGATATTTTAGAGGACTTTATTAAAAATAACGAGCCTGTTTTTGTTTTTACAGGCAGAAATGTTGAGACACAATTAAGTTCTGATAAAATCAAGTATTATTTTGGCGTAAATTATAATAAAAAAAACTTCTTCTTGAGATTTTATACCTGGATGTTGTTTTCTATACAAACTTTATTTTTTTTATTTATTAATAAAAAACAACATAAAGATATTTTCTTAGTATCTAATCCCCCCTTAATATTTTTTTTTACACCCTTTTTTAAAAATAATAATATATATTTGTTAATTTATGATTTATATCCTGATATTTTAAAAATAAAATTTAAAAGAGATACATTTTATTTAATTGCTTTATGGGCTAATTTAAATAAAGACATTTTTAGATGTTCAAAAATCATTTTTACAATCGGGGAAAGCATGAAGAGTGCTATTTCAAATTATACAGAACCACACAAAATTCATATTATTAATAATTGGTCTAGTTTAGATGATACTATTCAATTGGATAAAGTTTTGTATCAAGACTATCTTGAGAAATATGACTTTTTATCTCATAAAACTATATTTGTTTATTCTGGCAATATGGGAGAAACCCATGATTTTTCAGGAATTCAGACCCTAATTAAAAATTATAGTTCGAGAAAAGATGTTTGTTTTTTATTGATAGGTAGTGGAGCAAAAAAAAGTCATTTAGAGCATTTTAAAATCAATCATCATTTAGATAATATGTACTTTCTAAATAGGTTAGAGACTACAGAATTTAATTTTGTTATGAATTTATGTCATTTTGGAATTGTGGCCTTAGATGAAAGTATGGCCAATTATTCAGTTCCGAGTAAAACATTTACATATCTAGGGTATAAGTTACCCCTTTTAAATTTTTCGACAAAAACATCAGAAGTATATAAACTAATAGAAAAATATCAAGTTGGTATTAATTTCGATATGAATATATTTCTTGAAGGGAAAGCAGTACTAGATAATTTAATACAAGATAAAATTGCTTATAATGAATTAAAAAATAATGCATTCAATATATCACAAGATTTATTTTCAAAATCTAATGCTGAAATTTATCTTAAAACAATTCGCAATCACATTAATATTTGAACTATTCAATTTAATGGTTTAAATTAGTTGTATAAATAATTTATTAAATCAATTCAAAACAATACCATGGAACAATCAACATTTTTAGAAAATTTTAAAAATATTTTAGATGACACTGATGTGTCCTTAATTACTATAGATACCATCTTTAGGGAGTTAACTGAGTGGAGCT